>Ga0209640_10000087_pt1 | contig 56564 bp, 63 predicted proteins | sample RifCSP10_1_FD_184018 | JGI IMG/M metagenome (GOLD analysis project Ga0209640, IMG submission 184018) | Soil microbial communities from Rifle, Colorado - Rifle CSP2_sed 10_1 (SPAdes) (version 2) | ecosystem: Environmental > Terrestrial > Deep subsurface > Rock core/Sediment | place: Rifle...
TGGGGGAAAGCCCCGCCGATGGCTCGTCCAGGAGCAGCACCTTGGGGTCCATCATCAGCGCCCTGCTCATGGCCAGCATCTGTCGCTCGCCGCCCGAGAGGGAGCCGGCACGTTGCTTCAGCCGTTCTGCCAATCGAGGGAAGAGCTCGGAGATGAAGGCCAGCCTTTCGTCGAATCTCTTCGGTTGGAGGAAGATCCCCATCTGCAGGTTCTCCTCGACGCTGAGGCTGGGAAAGACGTTGTTGACCTGGGGGACATAGCCAACCCCCCGCGACACCAGCTGGTGCGCCTTGAGGTTGGTGATGTCCTCACCGTCCAGCGTGACGCTCCCTTCCCTGACCGGGATCAGGCCGAACAGGGCCTTGAGCATCGTCGACTTGCCGGCCCCGTTGGGACCGATGATGCCCACCAGCTCTCCCTGTCCCAGCACCAGGTCCACGCCGCGAAGGATGTCCACTTCGGGGACATACCCGGCCACCACGTTGTCGATCTGGATCAATGGGCCGTTGGTCACGTGTTTTCGCCTTCGCTCTCGGCCAGTTCTGCCTCCGCACTGGCTATCTGCTTTTCTTCCTGCTCCTCGGTCAAGGGCGCGTCATGATGGGCCCCAAGGTAGGCATCGATGACCGCCGGATCCTGGCTGATGACATCAGGCGGGCCTTCGAAGATGACCCTGCCTTCCGACATGACCACCACCCAGTCTGAGATGTCGCGCACCACATCCATATTGTGCTCGACGAAGACAACTGTGATCCCTTGGGTCCGAAGGCCCTTGACGTGCTCCAGCAATGACTGCGTGAGGGCAGGGTTCACCCCCGCCATGGGCTCATCGAGCATGACCAGCCTGGGCTCGGCCATCAGTGCCCGGGCCATCTCGAGCAGCTTTCGCTGGCCCCCGGAGAGGGTGCCGGCGTACTCATCACGCATGTGGGACAGTTGGAAGCGTTCGAGCAGTGCTTCCGCCCTGTCTTCGATGTCTTCCTCCTGGTCCCGCCAAAAGAAGGGAATGAAGGCTGGTAGGAAGGACTCCCCCCTCTGATCCCTGGCGCCCAGCTTCATGTTTTCTATCACGCTCAGCCTGGTGAGGGATTTGGTGAGTTGAAAGGTGCGCACCATCCCCATGTTGGCCAACCGGAACGGGGACATGCCGCTGACGTCCCGCCCATCAAATGTCGCCGTGCCCGAGTCGACCTCGTCGAATCCTGTGAGCAGGTTGAAGAAAGTGGTCTTCCCGGCCCCGTTGGGCCCGATCAGGGCAGTGATCAGGCCTCGCTGAACCGACACCTTGTCGACATCCACGGCGAGCAGACCGCCAAAGGACTTGCTCATTCCCTGCACAGCCAGGATGGGGTCTGGCTTGTCGACACCTGGCTCGTGGGGAACACCAGCCAGAGGGCTGCCGGCGATGTCAGCGGGCATCGAGCATCATCTCCTCTCTGCTTCCGAATAGGCCCTGGGGCCGGTACACCATGAGGAGAGCCAGAACAACGCCGACCAGCATGAAGCGAATCTGCCCGACCTGGGCGGCGCTCATCAGCCACCGCGGGATCCATCCCTCGCTTTCGAAGGAGCGGAGCACACCGTCACTGACGGTCAAAAGGCCCCAGAACAGCATCGATCCCACAATTGGTGACCAGACTCTCCCCACTCCTCCCAGTATCAAGGCTGTCCACATGAAGAAGGTCTGTACCGGCACGAAGTAATCCGGCTGAACGGTCGAGTTGGCAATGGCTAGCAGGATCCCGGCCAGGCCGCCGATGACACCACCGAGCATCAGCGCCTGCATCTTGTACCAATAAGCGTTCTTTCCAAGGGCGCGGGCCGCATCCTCGTCCTCACGGATCGCCTTGACCACCCTTCCCCACGGGCTTCGCATCAATTGCCAAACCAACAAAGTGACCAGCAGCACCAGGGGCCAGCCGATGGTGAGGATGAACAGGTTGGGCCCGGTGTAGAAGAAAGGCCCGAATTCATAGACCCGCTCGGTGAACGGGTTGAGCTCGTAGAACGCATCGGCGAACCCGGTGAGGCCGGTGTTGCCGCCGGTCCACTCGGCTACCGTGGTGGACCGGACCAGGATTCTGAGCACTTCGGAGGCGGCGATGGTGACGATGGCGAGATAGTCACCACGGAGACGCAACGTGGGGATACCCAGCAGGAGGGCAAAAAGCAGCGCGTAGAGGAGACCTACCAGGAGGCCCAGCCAGGGGTTCCAGCCAAAAATAGTGATCGACATGCCGAGTCCGTATCCGCCCATCGCGACGAAGCCGATCTGCCCGAAGTTGAGAAGACCGGTGTACCCGAAGTGCACATTGAGCCCGATCACCGCCATGGCGAACACCATGGCGTTGACCCCAAACATCTGGGAAATGGTCTGCTCGAAGACGGACCCCAAGTTCACCCGATGCGCTCCTTTCTCCCCATGATCCCCTGTGGCCTGATCAGGAGAATCACCACCATCAGCAGCAGAGCGCCGATGCTGCGCAACTCTGAAGCAACGAACAGTGTGGAGAGTTGTATTCCAAGCCCGACCAACAGGCCACCGACCAAGGCGCCATAAGCCGTGCCCAGACCGCCGAGAATCACCCCGGCGAACAGCAGGAGCAGGATCTGAGATCCAACGTCCCACCTGATCACGTCCGACTGCCCGAGCAACACCCCACCGAGCGCCGCCAGGGCCGCGCCCGAGACCCACACCCAGCGAATCACCCGTTGCACGTCGATCCCCGACGACTCCGCCAGATCGCGGTCATCGGACACCGCTCGCATCGCTCGTCCCGCCCGCGTCATCTGAAGTGTCAGCCCAACACCAATCAGGGAGGCAAGGGCCACCACCATGGCGATGATGTCCTTGGAAGTGACTGCTACCGGGCCAAGGGTGATCGCCTGTTGACCGGCGTAGCTCCGGAAATAGCGCCCGGTGCCACCGAACAGATAGAGGTATATGTAACGGATCAGGATGGAGAGGCCGATTGTTATGACCATCTGGGCGATGAGGCCAGTGCCCCGACGACGGAGTCGGGCGAATACACCCGCATCTGCCGCCCAGCCCAGCAGGCCGCCTAGGACCACCGCCATCAGGGCCGCGCTGATCAGGTCCACAGGCCCGTTGAGGATCCATGGCCAGCCCGCCGTGAAGCCGAACAGCGACGATAGGCCGAGCACGTTGAAGAAGTAGGCGACCAACATCCCCCAGGTGACGAGCTCGGCGTGGGCGAAGTTGACCAGACCGGTCGTGCCGTAGATGAGGGATAACCCGATTGCGGCCATCGCCAGGAAGAGGCCGAGCTTGATCCCATCGGCCGAGAGCTGGAGCACCCGGCGAAGAGTGATGTCGGTGCCGGTCACTTCTCCGCCACCCTCACCCACTACGACGAGCTGGAAAATGACTGTCGCGTAACGGCCGGCCTGGACGTTTGCCTCCCGACTGATCTCGTCCGGACTGGCCAGGCTCAGCCCTTCGGGAATCGTTGCCGCATCGATCTCCACGGTGTAGATACCAGCCGCCACTGCGATTTCAGCAATCCCCTCGGCATCGCTGGTCCCGACCCCCAACTCGGCGCCCTCGGCGTCGAGGAAGGTGACTCCGACCCCCTCCACCGGTTCTCGCTCCTCCGTTGCAGAGTCATCGGCGAGGATCCGCACCCTTACTCCTTGCTCACCTTCCTGGGCCATGCCGACAGAGGGAAGCAGCCAGAAGGCGGAAGCGGCAACGAGCAGGAAGAGCAGACCGGTCTTGAGCCTATGGCGTCGTGACGTAGCGCGATCTGGAGCTAGTCGATTTCGCCACGCCACAATCGGGGCAATCTACCCGACGGCGTCGAGCGGGGTCGGGTAGAGCGGAACCTACGAATCCCTGGCCGACTCGTCGGCCAGCTCCTCGTTGATGACCTGCATCTCCTGGGTGTCGAAGAGTCGCGTCTGATCCGATTGGCGGCGTCTGATCCCCGCAATCCGCTCCGGGGGCTCGGTGTACTCGATCATGTGCCGGCTCGCCTCCCCCCAGGTCTCGCCGAGCACCCTCGTCCTCCACAGGTGACCGACGATGATCCTGATCGCCGCGGTCAAAGGCACCGCCACCAAGACCCCCAGCAGACCGGCCACCGAGCCACCGATGATCAGGGCAAGGATGATGATCAAGGGTGAGAGATTGACCCGGGCCCGTTGCACGAGCGGGGTGATCACATGGTTGTCCACCTGCTGGATCACCACGAAGATGACCACCGCCCAGATCGCCTGGGTGACATCCCCATTGAGCAACGCCACGATCACCGCCAGCGCACCACCCACCACCGGTCCGAAGAAGGGGATGAGATTGAGAAACCCGGCAATGATCCCAATGATCAACCAGAAGGGGAGGTCGATGAGCCACATCCCGAAGCTGGAGGCGACACCAACGATCAATGCCACCAACAACTGGCCCCGGACGAACGAGCCCATGGCGGTGCTCACCTCCCCCGCCACGAACGCCGTCTCCTCGCGGAAGCGAGGCGGAGTCATCCCCAGGGAGTTTGCCTTGAACCGCTCCAGGTCGATCAGGATGTAGATCGCCAGCACCGGCGCCAACACCAGCACCGCGAAGGCCTCGGTCACGCCCCGAATCACTTGACCCGCTCCGGCGCCGAAACCGAGGAGAAGGTTCTGAACCGTGTCCTGGTTGGCCGGGTCGTTGAGCCAGTCCTCGATCGCCTGCTGGCTGAGAAGCTCGTCGACATTCACCCCCAGCTTCGCTCCCGCCTCACGAGCCCAGTCGATACCGGACAGATACAGATCCGGCAGCTGCTGGCCCAACTCCTCAGCTTGAAGCCTGATGGTCGGAAGGATCAGGGCGACCACCGCAAGGATCAAGGCGACGACGACGAGAAAGGCGACGATGGTCGCCAGAATTCTCGGCATTCGCAGTCGCTGGAACATGCGAACCATCGGCTCGAGCAGGAACACCAAACCTGCCGCGAAGGCAATGGGAAGCCAGATAACTCGTACCGCGCCGGCGATGAACAGGAAGGCGTAACCCAGTGCCAGTGCTCCGACCGCGGTCCAGACGATGAGGGCTAGCCGTTTCAACCGCTCAGAGGGCACCACCCACGAAGTGTAACTAGCCCTCGGTTATGGCCAGGGTCGACCCTTCCGTGACCGAGACCACCCAACCCCCGGCTCCGGAAGGGGACTCCCAGCCGTCAGAAGTCTCTGTCCAGCCCTCGGGGACGTCAGCTGATCCCACGACGCGGACTGCCGAGCCGCTTGGGACTTCGATCTCGAAGGCTCCGGACAGCGAGACGGGTGTCTCCGCCATCGGGTTGCCGAGGCGAACCGATCCCTCACCCTCCAGCTGCAGCTCGGTGATCCGCAGCGGCGTGAGGTCCGCCGACAACACACCACCCAACGAGAGGGCCCATGCTGGAGACGGGTCCAATTCCAGGCTCCATCCTGAGAAGGTGTACCACCCCGGCTCCGCCACCGGTTCGAGAACCACCGCCATCGACGCCCCTTGGGCACGCTCTACCGCTTCGGGGAGACCTGTGTCACCGCCGGTCCGAATCGGGGCAACGGCGTACAGGAATCCGGACTGTCCGAGGCCCACTTCCAGTCTTTCCTCGATGCGCGCCGAAATGGCCGCAGTGCTCACCGAATCGGACCCTGGGCCCACCAGGGAGGCCGAAGCCGAGGGCATGGCATCCCATCCCAGGAGGTGACAGACAAGAAAGATGCCGAGGGCCGCCAGGGCGAGCAGCGGGACCAGGGCGGCGATCCGAACCTGGCCCCACCGACGCCGCCTGGCCAGCAAGGTGAGACCTCCGATGAATAGCCACACCGGCCACCAGGCGACGAAGTCGATGACCACCGAACGGCTCAGCCAGCCAAGGGCGACAAAGAGGACGATCCCGAGAAGAACGGCTATGGAAAGCAGCCATGCTCTTGGAACGCCCGGGCTCGAGCCCGAGGCGGTGTGGGTCATTCTTCGTAACCGACGCCGAGAACGACAACGAGATCGGCCCCGGGGGCCATGTCGGGATCGGGCAGAGGCTCGACCATGGCCCCGGGCAACAGGGCGAGCAGAACGTTGGCCTCCGCCGAGAAACCATCCCGGTACCAGATCCGGGATGGGTCGTACTCCGGGTCCAAGTCGTCGGCGGGCAGGGCCAGGTATCCGGCGTCGGCTAGTTCTTGGGTGAAACGGCCTGCCGCCCCCGACAAGGTGATGGAGTTGAACACCATGACCCGGACCTCACCCGGAGGGCGAAGAGGCACCGTCGCCGGGGTCGTTGAGGTCTGCGTCGTAGTGGTCGTGGCCGGAGCGGTGGTGGTGGATGCCTCGACACCAGTGGTGACCGGGCTCATGGTGGTCGTGGTTTCACCAGCATTGGTTACCGGGTCTCCGGCCCATATGAAGAGAAGCAGGAACACGGCGGCACCCACCATGAGGATCCCGACCATCATTATGAGCAGATCCCGATAGAAGGCACCCGACGACTTCGAAGCGTGTTTGCCTTTACCCGACATCACCGACTCCTGTGACCGAGTCGGGCGCGGGCTCGAGCAGAGACCTCACCCGTTTCACCATGAGCGGATCGTGCCGCATCGCCTCCGGCCGGTCGATCAGTGCCAGCAGTGTCTCGTAATAGTCGGCCGCGGCCAGACCGAGGCTGAACTCGATGGCCTGATCCTTGGGGCCGGGTTCCAGCCACCAGGAGCCTTCGAAGTCGAGGATCGCCCGCTCCTCCATGCTGAGCATTGGTTTGAGCGTATTTCTATGACCGGAGATAGCTGAGGATTTGGTTTCCCGGCGCGCGGCCGATCCCGCATACACTCAGGAACATGCTCGGACGATTGGCCCGGACCTTTGGTCGATTTGTCGGCCTGATCTTCACGCTCGTGGGCCTCTGGGTCGTGCTCGCCAACCTCGTTGAGCATTCCTACGCGGGTTGGACTCTGGCCTGGATCGTCGTCGCCGGGGCTGCTGGTGCCGCCGGTGGTATCACCTATCTCCTCAGTTTCGACGGACCCAGTCCCTTCAGGAATCGACGGGCACGGCTGGCGGGGTGGGGTGGCATGCTGTTCCTGGCTGTCCTGCCGACGAGCCTTTCATACCCGCTGTTCACGTTGACTCTCTTGACCATTCCCACCCTGTTTCTCCAGGAAGGGAACGAGGTTCCGAAGGCGGCGTCTGCATGAAACGCACTGGAGCCGGGTGCCGGAGTCGAACCGACGACCTGCTGTTTACAAGACAGCTGCTCTACCGACTGAGCTAACCCGGCAGTCCCGACGCGCTGCGCCGGACCCTCATTATCTCAAACCCGGCCAGGGCAGCGGTAACCGAGGCATTGAGGCTCTCGGTTTCGTCAGCCATCGGCACCGAGACGATGAGGTCGCAGCGCGCAGTCGTGAGCCGGGTCAACCCGGCGCCTTCGGCGCCTACCACGACCGCCACCGGCTCGGTCAAGAGCTCCAAACCGAACAATTCCGTCGATCCCCCCGAGTCGAGACCCACCACCCATAGCCCCTGATCCTTGAGCCGGCTCAGGGCCTCGGGGATAGAGCCCACGATGGCCACCGGTAGCCGTTCCAAGGCGCCGGCGGCCGATTTGAAGGCGACCGCGGACAAAGGGGCAGCCCTCCTCGAAGAAACCACCATCCCGGTCATGCCCGAGGCCAACGCGCTGCGGGCGATGGCTCCCAGGTTGTGGGGGTCCTCGACGTGGTCGAGAACCATCACCGAAGCCCCGGCCACGACAAAATCGTCGACCGGAACCGGCATGATCGGCTTGCACTCGGCCACCAGGCCCTGGGGAGTCTCGGTTTCGGCCTGGGAGCGGACATCGTCGACCGTCGAGACCCGGTCATCACCGACCAGTGAGATCAACGCCTCGACGTCGGCCCGTCCCCGGCGCCGGGATTCGACCCAGAGCCGCAAGACCCGGCCCGCCTGTGCCGCGGCTGCTACTGCGTGGAGGCCCTCGACCCTATTTCCGAACCCACTTGGTGCCATGCGGCCCGTCCTCCAGGGTCACACCCGCCCGGTCCAGGTCGTCACGAATCGCGTCGGCCTCGTCGAATCGCCTCTCGGCTCGGGCGCGGTTGCGCATCGCCACCAGCGTCTCGAGTATCCGGTCTTCGTCACCACTGATCCCGAACCGTTCGGCCAGGTGACCCAGGTCGAAGGCTGTTTCCGGAGATGGGCTGGCATCGTCCAGCCCGAAGACCTCGACCATCTCGCCTACCGTACCGGCGATCGAAGCGGCATCCCCACCCTCGTCCAGGATGCGGTTTCCCTCCCGGACCAGGTCGAAGAGCAACGAGACAGCCTGAGGAGTCCCGAAATCGTCATCCATCGCCTCCCGGAACCGGCCCAACGCCTCGGGGTCAGGCTCTCCTGGGGTGGCTCGATCCCGGAAACGCTGCAGCCGATCGAGGGCGTCATCCGCCTCGTCCAGCAACTCGTCCGAGTAGTCGATGGGTGATCGGTAGTTGGCGCGCAAAAAGAGAAGACGCAGGCCCCGCCCCCCGCGTCTCTCCGTGATGGTGGCCAGATCGACCAGGTTCCCGGTGGACTTGGCCATCTTCTCCCCACCGAAGTTGACCATCCCGTTGTGCAGCCAATAACGGGAGAAAGTGGTCCCGGTTGCGCCTTCGCTCTGGGCGATCTCGTTCTCGTGATGGGGGAAGATGAGATCGGTGCCACCACCGTGGATGTCGAATCCCTCACCCAGGTACTTGTGGGCCATCGCCGAGCACTCGATGTGCCACCCGGGACGGCCCGATCCCCACGCCGAGTCCCACCAGGGCTCCCCCGGTTTGGCCGTCTTCCACAAGGCAAAGTCGAGCGGGTCCCGTTTCGCTTCGTCGACCTCGATTCGGTATCCCGAGCGCAGCTCATCGGGATCCCGGCCCGAGAGCTTGCCGTAGCCCTCCAACGACCGGACCGAGAAGTAGACATCCCCACCTGCCACGTAGGCCAGGCCGCGGTCGACCAGGGATTGGATCAGGGCAATGATCTCGGGGATGTGCTCGGTCGCCTTGGGCTCGACGTCGGGTTCGAGCACCCCCAATGCGGCGTAGGCGTCAGAGAAGCGCTTCGCCATCTTCTCGGCCAGGGTCTCCACGCTCTCCCCGGCCTCGATAGCGGCGGCGATGATCTTGTCCTCGATATCGGTGATGTTGCGAACGAAGAGCACCTCGAAGCCGCGCCAGATGAGATAGCGCCGGATCACATCGAAAGCCACCGCCGAGCGCCCATGACCGACATGGGGCTCGGATTGCACCGTCGGCCCGCAGACATACATGGCGACCTTGCCCTCGTCACGAGGCTCGAAGGGGACAACCGCGCGGTGAAGCGTGCTGTGGACCCGGAGCATCGCCAGATGTTACGGCAGGGCGCTCACGGTGACCACCGCCACCACGGCGATGCCCTCGCCCCTGCCGATGAAGCCGAGGCCATCGGTGGTCGTGGCCTTGACCGAGACCGCGTCGACTGCCACCCCGAGAGCCCCGGCCATGCCAGCCCGGATCTCCTCACGGAACGAAGCGATGCGCACCGAATCGAGGATGACCGTCGCATCCACCTGGCTGACCTGCCAGCCGGACTCTCTCGCCATAGCCACGGTCCGTCCCAGGATCAGCATGGAGTCGGCCCCCGCCAGAGCAGGGTCAGCGGATGGGAAATGAACACCAAGGTCGCCGAGTGCGCACGCCCCGAGGATGGCGTCGGCCACCGCATGGGCGAGGACGTCGCCATCGGAGGTGGCCGAGACGCCAACTGCCTCAGAGACGGTGACCCCGCCCATAAGGAGGGGTGGAGCGCCGTCGAGGCGGTGGGCATCGAATCCCCAGCCGACGCGGAAGGCGGCCGGTGACACCTCCCGGCTCATTCCTCGTCGGTTTCGACCGTGGGTAGAGCCCGGTCCAGTCTCTTGATCGCCTCTTCCTCGTCGATCTCGAGGCTGAAGGCAAGCTCAGAGCTCAAGGTGAGCCGTGCCTTGGAGAGCATCCGCTTGAGAGCAGGGCTGATCCCCTTGGTCTGTTGGGCGTACGAGAGGTCGCGCACCACCTCGGCGACCTGAAAAATGTCTCCGGAGGTCATCTTCTCGTTGAGCACCTTGTACCAGCGGCTCCAGTTGGCGCCGGCCTCCTCGGGCTCTCCCTTGAGCGACTTGAGCACGTCTCTCGACTTGGTCTTCGAGATCACCGGCCTGATCAGGTCATCGACCTTGTCCAGGGGCACCATCACCGTCAGTTGCTCGGTGGCGATGTCGAGGACGAAATAGTCCTGCTTCTTGCCGGCGAACTCCTGTTTGACCTTCTTCTGGATGGTGGCGGCCCCATGCTGGGGGTGAACCACCTTGTCCCCTACCGAGTATTTAGATGCGGCTTGAGCCATATGCGGGAGCGGATAGTACCGGCGGCTGGAATCAATCCAGCCCGGGCTCCCACTCGTGGGCCGAGTCGAGCAGGCGGTCGAAGAATGCCCTGAGCTGACCGGCCCTGGTCTCACCCACCCCCTCGATTCCGAGGAGGGCCGTCTCAGTGGCGTTGAGGAGTCTGGAAACAGAGCCGAAGTGTCTGATGATGTCGTCCCGAACCGGATCGGGGAGCTTGCCCACCTGGGACAGAATCCGAAACCCTCGCGGTTGGGCGGGATCGTCCAGATCGGGGAAGTCCAACTCGGAGCCGACCAGACTCGGGTCCTCCAGCTCGGGCCCGGTCAAGCCTTCGAGATGCTCGAGGGCACGAGTCACGGTTTTCGACCGCAACGGCCTGAGATAGTCCTGAAGAATCGCCTTCTTCGTGGAATCGACTCCGGCCATCAGGTCATTGAGCTGGAGGGCGACGATCCGCCCGTCTTCGCCGAGGGTGAGGGCGCGCGCTTCTACGATCTTGCCGAGCCGGGTCAGGAGCTCGGCCCGTTGCAGGACGGTTACTGCCGAGCGGTGGGTTGCGAGCCCGGTGACCTCGAGACGGGTGAGACGCATGTCCGACTCGTTGAGACGGCTGCGCAACCTGTCGAGGCTCTGCAACTCCTGGTTGACGTGAGCGGTCACCTCGGTCGGGGTTGCCAACTCGATCTTCTGGTCGCCGTAAAAGAGTGTGGCCACCCTCCGCCCCTCGCTCACGGCCACCACCGGCTTGCCGGTCTGGGCAGCCATACGCTCGGCGGTTCGGTGTCGGGCGCCGGTTTCGTCGGTGGGGATCGTGCCGTCGGGGACGAAATGAACAGCAGCCGCCGTGATGATCTCCCAGTCGTCGTCGAGGACGATCCCCCCATCCATCTTGGAAAGCTCGGCAAGACGGGCCGGTGTGAATTTGGTGCGCTTCAGGCTGAAACCGCCGGAGCTTGCGGCGTCAACGGCAGCTCCGTCCCCGAGAACGACCAAACCTCCCTTGCCCTGCTGGATGATCCGCTCCAGCGCTCTGCGCATCGGGGTCCCCGGCGCCAGTCGCTCCAGGGTCTCGTTGATCGATGGGTCACCCACAGCGGCAGGCTATCAGTTTGGATAGCCGGCCAGCCCTCCGAAATTGGGAGCCACAGGTCCGTATATGACCCCGGCAGGTCCCAATTACGGGGGGCCGTTCAAACCGGCCCGCTGCAGTGCCTCCCCGAGACGCATCGACTCTCCCCCCGTCGGGGCTATCCGATGTTCGAGGCCCATCCGATCGAGCTCCTCGACCCGCCGCGTCTCGAAGGGGATCGACCTGACTTCACCTGCCAACCCAATCTCGCCCCATGATGCGAGTTTGCCGAGCGGGCTGTTGAAGGCGGACGAGGCAACCGCGATCGCCACCGGGAGGTCCGATCCCGGCTCATCGAGACGCCAACCGCCGACCACATTGACGAAGACCTCTTGGTCGTACAGGGAGATACCGGCGTGTCTATGGAGCACAGCGAGCACCTGGTTGACACGGGTCGGGTCGAGACCCCTGATCGATCGGCGGGGCTGGGGTTGATTGGTCGGAGACACCAGCGCCTGGATCTCGACCAGGACCGAGCGCCGGCCCTCAACTGCGGGATAGATGACAGTTCCCGGCACCTCCGGCTGCCACCCCTCGAGAAACACCTTTGACGGGTCGTCCAGCTCGAGGAGCCCGTCGGAGCGCATGTCGAACATGCCGGAGACGTGGGTCGCCCCGTATCGGTTCTTGATGCTGCGCAGCACCCGGAACCCCCGGTCGGGATCACCCTCGAGGTAGAGGACGACGTCGACCATGTGCTCGAGGAGCTTGGGCCCGGCAAGACCGCCCTCTTTGGTCACGTGGCCGATCAGGACCACGGCAGTCCCGGTGGTCTTGGCCAACCTCACCAAACGGCTCGCGCTTTCTCTCACCTGAGCCAGGCCCCCGGCTGCCGAAGGGATCTCGGGGACCGACACCGCCTGGATCGAATCGACGACCAACAGACGGGGGCGGGTGCGCTCCACCAGCGCCACCAGGGCATCAACGTCGTCGTCGGCCACCAGGGAGATCATCTCGTCGCCGATCCCGAGCCGCCGGGCACGGAGCGCCACCTGTTGTGCCGATTCCTCCGCACTGGCGATCACCACCGCCAGCCCTCTCTGGGCCACCGCTCCAGCGGTCTGGAGAAGCAAGGTCGACTTGCCGACGCCGGGCTCTCCGCCAAGCAGGAGAACCGACCCGGGCACGAACCCACCACCCAGGACCCGGTCGACCTCGGGCCATCCCGTGGGCTCCCTCTCCGATGGCCCCTCGGCTGCCTCGGTCAGGCTCACCGTCCGGGCAGGAGTCACTGCTGCGGCTGCCCGCGTCTGGTCCTCGACAAGGGGATCGGCCACCCCGCATTGGGGGCAGAATCCCATCCACTTCGGAGACACATGCCCGCAGGACTCGCATCGAAAAGCCATTAGGGACACGGTATCTGGTTACCGATTGCGACGCAGGACCGCCACAATGAGCACCGCCACCACACACACCACAAGAAGGACGCCGGCCAGCAACGAGGCCGCGGTCCAGGGCTCGTAGGTTCTGACCGCCCACACCAACATGCCCGTGGCACAATACCGGTCCTAGGAGGGACGTGGCTTCACGCGAATGTGATCAGTGCGGCGCGACCGTACCGCCGGACGAGCAGTTCTGCCCGTCATGCGGCTCGTTCCTGGACCCCCTGGTGCCGGAGCCGTCGGCGAGGCGGGACAAAGTCATCTCGGTGAGCTCCGACGGCAACTACGAGGAGTTCAGCCTCGATAACCCGCCCCGGGAGGGACCAAGCCGTGAGAGGAAACCCTCGGGCGGGGGCAACGTCTCTTGCCCCTCGTGTGGAGCGTCCAACCCCACCTCCAACCGACATTGCCAGGAGTGTGGGGCCAGATTGCGCCAGGGACCGCTGCCGACCGCTCCCCGCCCCGCGGTCCAAGCGACGGCGGGCGTCAGGGCTGCCCTGGCGATCAGCGCTCTCCTCTTCGGGGTGGTCGTCGTCGCCCTTCTCTTCAATGTCTTCAATGGCGATGGCAGCTCGACATCGACAACCCAGTCCGCCTCCAGCTCCACGTCACCGTCGGTCCAGGAACTCGCGCCCATCGACCCTATTTCGGTCGACTGCACCCCCGATGGCATCGGTTCCTTCATCTGTGAGAACCTGATCTCGGGGTCTCCCGCGGAGTATCAGGTCACATACGAGGACCTCGCCGAAGGCGAGAGCATTGTGATCCGGCTCACCTTTCGCCAGCCGATGACCGTCACCGGCATCGAATGGACGAACCTCGAGGACCCGACCCGGTTCAAGCAGAACTACCGGGCCCATGGCATCGTCATGAACGCACAAGACGCCCTGACCACCGTCCCCACCCAGCTCGAGGACACCCCCGGCCACCAGTCGATCGCCTTTGCCGCCGTCAACACCACGTGGGTGGAGATCACGATCGAGAGCGCCTACACCGCCGAGGTCACCGATGGCAACGTGTTCCGGGAGCTGGCGATCCAGGAGATCACGGTGATCGGCCGCCCTTCCACCCCGGAGGGCTAACACCATCCGGCTCGGCTGCTAGATCCAAAAGTACCGAAAACCAGCCACTACTCCTTGATGTAGGGCTTGCCGTCGGCGGCGGGCGGGCGAGAGCGGCCGACGACTCCGGCCACCACGATGATGGTGACAATGTACGGCGTCATCGACAGGAACTCCGATGGGATGGGGGTTCCCAGGATGCCGAGTTTTTGCTGCAGGGCGCGGGCGAATCCGAACACCAGACCTGCTCCGAGCGCACCCAACGGCATCCACCGCCCGAAGATCATCGCGGCGAGGCCGATGAAGCCAATGCCGGCGGTGAGGTTCTCCTCGAACCGCGAAACCTGAGACAGGGTCAGGAACGCCCCGCCGAACCCGGCGATGACGCCACCGAGAATCACGTTGCGATAACGGGTTCGGTAAACGTTGATGCCGACGGTGTCGGCGGCCTTGGGATGTTCCCCGACCGAGCGCGAGCGCAGGCCCCAACGGGTGTAGAAGAAACCGAGATGAAGCACGATCGCCAAGATGAACGTGGCGTAGACGAACATGCTGTGGTCGAAGAACATCGTCCCGAGCACCGGGATGTCGCCCAGGATTGGGATCTTGAGTGACGGGAAGCTGCCGGGCGTGTTCAGATCCTGCGCCTCGGAGAGGACACGCCGGGCCAGAAAAGAGGTGAGACCCAGAGCGAAGATGTTGATGACCACCCCAGCGATGATCTGATCGACACGGAACTTGATGGCCAGCACCGCGAGTACCGCACCGAGGATGGCCCCGGTCAGCATGGCACCGATCAGACCAGCCCAGATCCCCCATGCCGAACCCATGATCGTGCCCACGAATGCAGCCGTGAGCAGCTGCCCTTCGATGGCGATGTTGATGACGGCAACTCTCTCGCACATCAGTCCGGTGAGAGCACCGAGGGTCACCGCCACCGACAGGATGACGGTCGAACGAAGCATTCCCACGAGGCTGAACGAGTTACCCGCTGCGGCCCACGTCAGAAAGGCCAAGGCGAGCAGACCCAAACCGATGGCTAGCGCCAGATTCGTTCGTTTGAGGTGGGACTTGCGCAGGACGAAGCCACCCAGAAAGGCGAGAATGGCGGACACGAGGAACGCCAGCCACCTGGAGTTCACCTCCCACGCAAGATCCTGGAACCGCTCGCCCGGCAGCGACAGGTTGAACAAGGAAGTGACCCCGGATTCGACGCCGAGACCAAACACCCAGAAGACGAATGCCGCGAGAATGACTAGTGCCACCCCGATGACTGTGGCCCGCCGCTCCTCGGATGTGGCCCGGCGGTCGATTGACTTCTCCGAGGTCACAGCGGTAGACGTCACCCGCCCCACCCCGTCGAGATTGTGACTCCGGTTTCCTCTTCCGGCGTTTTGATTCGGTAGATCGCACGCACCAACTCGGGCGCAGCAATGAACACGATGACCAAAGCCTGGAGCACGAGCACCAGGTCAACCGGGATGCCCGCGGCCCCCTGCATCTCCCGGCCTCCCGCACGAAGCGCGCCAAAGAGAAGACCGGCAAAGAGAACTCCAATCGGATGCGATCGCCCGAGCAAAGCCAAGGCGATCGCGTCAAATCCGAGCGTCCCCGCAAAGCCCGAGATCCCGCGATACGGCTCGAGGCCGAGAACCTGAGTCGTCCCGGCGACCCCGGCCAGCGCCCCCGAGATCGCCATCACACCGACATATACCCAGGCCACATTCATACCGGCGTAGCGGCCCCCATCCGGGTTGAAACCGACGGCTCGAAACTGAAATCCGATAATGGACCGATACAGGAGCCACCACACGAAGCCAACCGCTGCCAGAGCGATCAAGAAGCCGATGTTGACCCGGAAATCCCCCAGTGTCGGGAACTGCGCCGAGGGATTGATGGGTTTGGAGAGAGGATCGTTTCGTCCTGGCGCCTGGAACGCCGATGTCGTCAGCACGTAGTCGACCAAGTACAGGGCTATGAAGTTGAGCATGATGGTGGTGATGACCTCGTGCGCCCCGGTGCGCGCTTTCAGTAAACCGGCTATGCCAGCCCAGATGGCACCACCGATCATCGCCGCGACTATCGCCAGGGGGATGTGGATTATCCCGGGAAGAGCAACGCTGAATCCCACCCACAGCGCGGCCATGCCGCCGATATGCATCTGACCGTTGACACCGATGTTGAAGAGCCCGGCCTGGAATCCGACAGCAACTGCAAGGCCGGCGAGTATCAGTGGCGTGGCGGCGTAGAGGGTCTCGGTCAGCGCTCGTGGCGAGCCGACTGAACCAATCAAGAGTGCCTTGTATGCGTTGCCGACACCGCTCAACGTCAAGCGAAGTGCTTCCATGGGATCAGATCCCCAGACGCTGAGAGTGTCCAGGTCGGTCAAGGCTATGATCACGCCACCAATGATCAATGCTGTGAGGACGGCGAGGGCCGGAATGACGACAGCCCTTCTGAGCGAGGTCCCGACACCGGTGATTCGAGCCTCCCGCTTCCGTGCCGACGGGTCGCTCGGCCTTCTCTCAGGAGGAGGACCGCTGTCGGTCATGATGCCTCACTCTCACCCTGGCTGCCCAGCATGGCCAATCCGATCTCGGTAGCTGTTGCCGATCCGTCGAACTCACCCGCGATCCGACCCCCGAACATCACGAGGATCCGATCGGAGAGCGCCATGACCTCATCCAACTCAGAGGACACGATCAGAACCGCGGCACCGTCGTCACGCTTTGCGACAATGCGACCGTGGATGTGCTCAATGGAACCGACGTCGATCCCTCGAGTTGGCTGTGAAGCGATCACCAGAGACACGTCCCGGTCGAACTCCCGCGCCACTATCACCTTTTGCTGGTTTCCACCCGACAGCTTGGAGACCAAGGTGTCAACGCTCGGAGTGCGCACGTCGTACTCATCGACGAGTCGCAATGCCTGCTGCCGAGCGGCATCCCAGTCCATCTGGATGCCATTGGATATCGGAGCCTCGTAGTAGGTATCCATGATCACGTTCTCCGTCACGGTGAACTGGAGGACGAGGCCGCTCTTCTGGCGATCCTCTGGCACGTGAGCAACGTCGCGCTTGTGGATATCCCGAGGAGATTTGATGGTGACGTCTTCGCCCCGCAGCCGCACGACGCCGCCAAGGGCGGATCGCAGCCCGGTGATTGCCTGGACCAACTCGGTTTGGCCGTTGCCCTGAACGCCGGCGATGCCGACGATCTCCCCGGCTCGAACCTCGAACGAAAGGTCATCCACCGCCCGTCGGTTGCGATCATCGAGCACAACGAGATGCTCGACCGAGAGCACGACGTCGGTTGGCCGCGCCTCCTCCTTGTGCACGACCAGGTCGACCGGGCGGCCGACCATCAGCTCAGCGCACTGCTCTTCGTCAGTCTCAGCGGGATCCAACTCGGCAACGGTCATGCCACGGCGCATGACCACGATACGGTCAGCGATTTCCAGGGCCTCTCCGAGCTTGTGACTGATGAAGATGATGCCCTTCCCATCTGCCTTGAGACTCCTGACGACCTCGAAGAAACTCTCGACCTCTGTCGGCGTCAGAACAGATGTGGGCTCGTCGAACACGACAAACCGGGCTTCGCGCTTGAGCACCTTGATGATCTCGACTCGCTGTTGGACGCCCACGGGGAGATCCTCGATGAGGGCGTCCGGGTCCACATCGAGGCCGTAGCGACTGGAAATCTCTCTGACGACCCGGCGTCCTCTGCTCTTGTCCAGCCAGCCCAGCTTCTTGGTGGGCTCATCGCCGAGCACGATATTCTCGGCAACTGTGAACACCGGAACGAGCATGAAATGCTGGTGCACCATGCCGATGCCGGCTGCGATGGCATCAGCCGGCGAAAGCAACTCGAGCGGTTCGCCGTCGATGAGCACCTGACCTGAGGTCGGCGTGTAGAGCCCGTAGAGAATGTTCATCAGAGTGGTCTTACCCGCTCCGTTCTCGCCGAGCAGGGCGACTATCTCGCCTTCGGCGACGCGAAGGTCCACGTCGTCGTTGGCGAGCACACCCGCAAACTGCTTTGTGATTCCCTTCAGCTCGAGTTCCACAGCCCTCCCGGATCACCGGCGTGGACCGCACCATAGATCCGTGGCGGGAACCGCGCCGGACACGCAGTGGGACCCCCACAAGGGGGGTCCCACTACAACTGTTCGACTATCCGATCAGCCCGGTCGGCTTAGTACCCGACCGGGGTGTAGTCGGCCTTGATGACTCCGTCCTTGATGTCCTGGAGGAGCTGTTCGACCTCGGCCTTCAGCTCGTCCGAGACAGCCGAATCCCAATCGTGGAACTCGGCCAGGCCAACGGCATCATTCTCCAGGCTGCCGACAAAAGCGCCAGGAGCCCATGTGCCCGCTTGATGCTCCTGCACGGACTGCGTAACAAGCGGGGCGATCGCCTTCAGGACCGTCGTCAGCCACAATGGCTGGTACTGCTCGTCCATCGCGAAGTACGCATCGGAGTCGACTCCGACGAGGGCGGCATCGAGGCCCAGGTCGGTTATGGCGTCACCCGCCGGCAGATTGATGGCACCGCCCACCGGGATAATGACGTCGCAGTTCTCTTGGAAGAGGCTCTCGGCTGTGCTTCGCGCCAGATCCATGTCGGTGAAGCTCCCCGTGAACAAACCGTCAGCGGCTTCCACGTCCCAGCCGAGAACCGTGACGTCGGTGCCCTTGACTTCGTTGTAATGCGCGGCCCCACGGGTGAATCCATCCATGAAGATCGACACGGTCGGGAAGTTGGCTCCACCGTAGGTGCACAGGACTCCGGTCTTGCTCACCCCTGCAGCCAGGTAGCCGGCGGCAAATGCAGCCTGGTCGGTCTGGTAGACGAGCTCACGCACGTTTGGCAGCGCCAACGGGGCGAAATCCGCGTCTGTCAGGACATTGTCGATCATGGTCCAGGTGATGTCTGGGTAAGCCTGAGCGTTAATAGCGGTCACTTCACCGAGAGCAAAGCCCACGGTGACGATGTGCTGGCAATCCTGGGACACCATCTGGTCGATGTTTGGCTGCCAGTCTGTGGCATCGGTCGACTCGAGATAGAACGAGTCCTCCGTGGCATAGCCTGCAGCCATGGCGTCCTGCACGCCTTGCCAGGCACTGGCGTTGAAGCTTCGATCGTCGACACCGGCAAGGTCGGTAACCAGACAGGTCTTGATTGCTGGGGCCCCAGCGATGGTCGTTGTTGCCTCGGCTGCGGTTGTTGTCGGCTCCTCACCGGCGGTTGTGGCCACCCCCGCCGTGGTGGTGGTACCCGCATCCTCAGCACAGGCCGCTAGGACCAAAGTCAGTGCTGCCAGTGCGGCGAAGACCCGCATAAAGCGTTTCACTAAGCATTCCTCCATGTTTGTTTGGCGGCAGGGAATCCCTGCCCGGCTGTGAGGTTAGTGGTCGGATTCATCTAGGGCGAGGCGAAGCGGGGTCGGCTTGACCCAGTAGATCCAGGGAATCGACACCAACGTCACGAGGCCCTTGAAGATGACATTCGCCCCGAGAATCGACCAGGCCACCTCGGGTTGGAACACCCCGAAGAGCGTCGCCAAACCCACGAACACGGCGGAATCGATCGGGATGGCGATGGCGTTGGAGACCAGCACCCTCCCCCATTGCTGACGCTCCTCGAAATGGGCCACCCAGCGGCTGTAGGCAGCGGTGTCGATCAACTCCGCCACCACCTCGGCAATGATCGAAGCGACCACGATCCCCCAGACCGGTGAGAGCGCCTGGCCGAACTCGATTTGGGGACCGGTGACCGGATCGGGTGGCAATCGCGCCGTCAGCCAGAAGAAACCGGCCATCACCATGTTGATCACGGCCGCCAGGAAGATCAGGGTGCGGGCCGCGGACTTGCCCGCGACCTTGTGCACCAGGTCGCGCAAGGTGAAGGTGAATGGGTAGACCAGAGTCCCGGCGTCAACGGCGTATCCGGCCACAACAACGATCCTGAGGCTGCCGATGTCAGCCAGCATCTGGGCAGCCACGTAGGCGCCGCTCACAATCAGGAGGGTTCGATAGGGGGATCGCAGCCTGCTCACCGCCGACGCTTCACGGTTCGGACATGATGCCAGCATCGGGGGGCGGCTTGGGGCGAGAATGCGAGCGTGGGATTCGTCGGCACCGTTGCCCGGCTCGCAGCCGAGACACCAGCGAACAGAAATCGAGTAGTTGACGCCCTGCGGGCCGGGTCGATTCTGGTGGTCGTCTTCGGGCATTGGTTGATGGCGGCGGTGACCGCCGAGGAAGGTCGTCTGGTTCCGGGTCACCTCCTCGAGTTGGCCCGGTGGACCCACCCCCTCACCTGGGTCCTCCAGGTCATGCCCATCTTCTTTTTCGTGGGCGGGTACGCCAACGCCCTCTCCTGGCGGTCGGCGCGGAGCCGCGGAGAAGGATATGGCGGCTGGCTACGGGCCCGCCTTCGCCGGCTGGCGATCCCGGTGATCCCGGTCCTGCTGTTTTGGACGGCCTTCGGGTGGCTCGCCCTTCGGCTGGGACTCGACTGGGAGGTGCTGCAACTGGCGTCACGGGTGGCCCTGGTGCCGACCTGGTTTCTCGCTGCCTACGTCGTCATCGTCACCATCGCCCCTCCGTTGCTTGCCCTCTGGGATCGGATCGGCCTTTGGTCGGTGGTCATCGGAGTGGCCATGGCCGGGACATGCGATTTCTTGTCGATCGCCGAGGGTCTCATTCCGGTGGGCTTCCTGAACTACATATTCGTATGGGGGACGGTGCACCAACTGGGCTACGCCTGGCTGGACGGCCGTCTCGATGGAATGCCGAAAAGGGTGGGTTTGATGATGTTGGGATTGGTGGCCACCGTGTCGCTTGTGTGGGCCGGGCCCTACCCCGTGGCCATGGTTGGCCTCGACACCGCGGAGGTCACCAACAGCTACCCGCCCCGAGTGACGCTCGCCCTTCTCGGTTTGTTCCAGGTTGGGTTGGTCCTGGTCATGGAGGGCCCGTTGCGCCGCTGGTTGGCCCGACCCAAACCGTGGCAATTCGTGGTCGGGGTCAACCTCCAGATCATGACCCTCTATCTCTGGCATCTGACCGCCATGGTGATCGTCATTGGCCTCTCGCTCGCCGTCGGGGGGCTCGGCTTGGGGATCGCACCCCTCAACTCTGTCTGGTGGTTGACCCGCCCCCTCTGGTTTGTGGTCCTCGGGGTGGTCACCATCGGGCTGATAGCCATCTTCGGGAGGTTCGAGCGACCCGCCCCCGATCCCCGGCCCTCGCCACCGGCATGGCGGCCGGTGCTCGCCGTGGTGTCGATTTGTGCCGGGTTGGGGCTCCTGGCGGCCATCGGGATCGCCGACCAGGACGGGCTCAACGGCCTCGTGCTGTCCCTACCGGTGATCGGAGTCCTGCTCGGAGGGGTGGTCGGGATGCCGGGCCGAACCGCCACCGCCGGATGATCACTGGACGATCTGGATGAGTTCCTCGTTGAACTGGTAGTAGCCCACCAGTGTCGGATCGGTGACACCCGCCCATTCCCAATGCCACGGCTCACGGGTGTCCATGTCGCACCAGGCCCACCTCGGGTGAACCCAGCCAAACCGGTAGGCGTTGCCTTGAAGCCAGCGCAGGGCGTGGTCGTTGCAGCCAAGCACCCCGTACCCATCGCCAAAGTCGACGGCACGTCCCCAACCATGATTCGAGTAGCCGGGACGGGCCGTCGGCGGGCCGCTGCACACCCTTACCGTCCTGGTTCCTGCGGGCGCCCTTTCCCCGCTCATCGGGTCCACGGCATAGACATCCACCTCGGTCTTCGGGCAACGTTTGTTGTAGGCGGCCTTCTGATTGCCGTAGGAGCGATAGCAGTCGATCGGGCGCAGCCGAATCCCGTCTGATTCCGCGGCCTCGAGCATCAGGGCGTACATGTATGCCGCGTCCCGCTCGAGCGTGCAATAGCGATAGGTCATGAGGCGGTCGGAATCCATGGCGCCGTTCACATAGCCATCGACTTCGAGATCGAGGGAATAGGCCTCCTCGCCTGCGGGGACGTACTCGGAAGAGGCACCTGGGACCAGCGCGGCAAGGAGCGACAGTATTACGAAGGCTGTGGGCACGATTATTGGGGCTTCCAGCCCAATAATCGGTCCGAAAACCGGCCTGCTTTAGCGGTCAGTCCTGATCGGCCATCTCCACTGGTGGGGTGTTCGGCGTGGTCACCGCTTCGAACATGAGCTCATCGTTGATGGTGTCGATCGAGACCATGATGGTGGTCCCTGCTTTGAACTCTCCGAGCAGGACACGCTCTGACAGCGGGTCCTCCAGCAGTCTTTGGATGGCCCGGCGCAGCGGCCGAGCGCCCAGCTCGGGGTCGTAACCCCGGGTCCCCAGGAACTCCTTGGCGTCATCGGTCAGTACCAAATCGAGGTGCTGGCTGGTGAGCTGATCCGTGACCCGCAGCAACATCAGGTCGACTATCTGCTTGAGCTCACCCATGGACAGCTCGTGGAAGACGATGATCTCGTCGAGCCGGTTGATGAACTCAGGTCGGAAGTGCTTTTTCAGCTCGTCGGTGACCCGGCCCTTCATGTACTCGTAGGACACTTCCTCGTCCTCGACGTGGAACCCGACCGCCTTCTTGTGGAGCTCCCGGGTCCCCAGGTTGGAGGTCATGATGATCACCGTGTTCTTGAAGTCGACCGTACGACCCTGGGCGTCGGTCAACCTGCCCTCTTCGAGGATCTGGAGCAGGGTGTTGAAGACATCGGGGTGTGCCTTTTCGATCTCGTCGAAGAGCACCACCGAGAACGGCTTGCGACGCACCGCCTCCGTCAGCTGCCCCCCCTCGTCGTAACCGACATATCCGGGTGGGGAGCCGACAAGACGGCTGACCGTGTGCTTCTCCATGTACTCGGACATGTCGAGCTGGATGAGAGCGTCTTCCTTGCCAAACAAGAACTCGGCGAGTGCCTTGGCGGTCTCGGTCTTGCCCACCCCGGAAGGGCCGAGGAAGATGAAGGAGCCCGAGGGACGGCGGGGATCTTTGAGCCCGGCACGGGTGCGACGGATCGCCTTGGACACCGCCGTGATCGCGTCATGTTGTCCGACGATGCGCTTGTGGAGCTCGTCCTCCATGTGAACCAGCCTCGCCGTCTCCTCTTCGGTGAGACGATGCACCGGGATCCCCGTCCACTGCGCCAGGACCTCGGCGATCTCCTCCTCGTCGATCACCCATCCCGACTCGGCGTCGGCTGCTTCTTTCACGGCTCGAGCGCTGAGCAGGCTTCGCTCTTCGTCGCGCAAGTTGGCTGCCCTTTCGTAGTTCTCCCGGGCCACCGCATCCTGCTTGTCCTGGCGCACATTGGAGAGCTTCTCGTCGATGGCCGTGATCTCGGGCTCATCGCTGGTGCGATGTATCCGGGTCCGGCTCCCGGCCTCGTCGATGAGGTCGATGGCCTTGTCGGGAAGGAAGCGATCGGACAGATAACGATCGGCCAGGTTGGCAGCGCTGACAATCGCCTGATCGGTGAAACGGACCGAGTGATGGGCTTCATAACGGTCCTTGAGCCCGAGGAGGATCTGGATGGTGTCGCTGACGGAGGGCTCCTCCACCGTGACCGGCTGGAACCTGCGCTCCAAGGCCGAATCCTTCTCGAGGTACTTCCGGTACTCCTCGAGAGTGGTGGCACCAACCGTCTGCAACTCGCCCCGGGCCAGCATGGGCTTGAGGATCGAAGCGGCGTCGATGGCGCCTTCGGCGGCGCCTGCTCCGACCAGGGTATGGATCTCGTCGATGAAGAGGACGATGTCCCCCCGGCTCTTGATCTCCTTCAACACCTTCTTGAGGCGCTCTTCGAAGTCGCCGCGGTAGCGAGATCCTGCGACCAGGGCGCCCAGGTCAAGGGTGTACAGGTTCTTCCCCTGGAGGTTTTCGGGAACTTCTTTGGCCACGATTCGCTGGGCCAGGCCTTCGACGATCGCCGTCTTGCCGACCCCGGGCTCTCCGATGAGAACCGGGTTGTTCTTGGTGCGTCGTGAGAGGATCTGCATGACCCGCTCGATCTCGCGGGTGCGCCCGATGACCGGGTCGAGCTTGCGCTCGCGCGCCATCTGGGTGAGATTGCGACCGAACTGGTCGAGCACGGTCGACCCACTGGCGGCAGTCTCACGACCCCCGGATCCTGACGGCTCCGCCGACTGCTCCTCGCTCCCACCGGGCCCGGAAAGGAGTTGGATGACGGTCTGGCGGACCTTTTGCAGTTCGGCGCCCAACTGCTGGAGCACCTGGGCGGCTACACCTTCGCCCTCACGGATCAACCCGAGCAGGATGTGCTCGGTGCCGATGTAGTTGTGGCCGAGTTGCAGCGCCTCGCGCAGACTCAACTCGAGGACTTTCTTGGCCCGCGGGGTGAACGGGATGTGACCGGATGGCGATTGCTGGCCCTGCCCGATGATCTTGACGACCTCGTCGCGAACCGATGCAAGGTCGATGTCGAGGCTCTCCAAAGCCTGGGCCGCGATGCCCTCGCCCTCGTTGAGCAGGCCGAGCAGGATGTGCTCGGTGCCTATGTAGTTGTGGTTTAGATGACGCGCTTCTTCTTGGGCTAGAACGACAACCCGGCGCGCTCGATCTGTGAACCGCTCAAACACCTCTCACTCCAAAGCCTGGCATATCCAACTTTACCACCGCGCAGGTCGTGACCCGCTTGGACCGTTTCCCGCGCTCGTGTTCGGTAATACCATCGTCAGGAATGGACGATCTCCAAAGTCTCATAAATATCCCGCGTATCTGGACATCGTTGTCTCGCGTCGAGGAGCGTCTGCTGGAAGCGGCGACCGCGGACGATGCCTACCTGACCAAGATCGCCCAACATCTGCTCATGGCCGGTGGCAAGCGATTCCGCCCCCTGCTCGCCCTCCTGGCCGCCGAATTCGGCGGTCACAACGACCACCGGCCCGTGGAGGCGGGGGTATCCGTTGAGTTGATCCATGTCGGCTCTCTCTATCACGACGACGTCATCGACGAGGCCGACACCCGACGCGGGGCTACATCGGTCAACGCCAATTGGTCGAACACCATCGCCATCCTGGCCGGAGACTTCCTGATGGCCCGGGCCTCGGAGGTTGCAGCCACCCACCTGAGTCAGGAGTCGGTGCGCCTCCTCGCCGCCACCTACGCCGACTTGGTGGAAGGCCAAACGCGGGAATTGCAGCTCGACTTCGATCTCGACCACGGCGTCCCCGAATACGAGCAGGTGATTGCGGGCAAGACGGCGTCACTGATCAGGACATCGGCTCGGCTCGGGGCGCTGGCGGCCAACGCCGAAGGCGAAGTGGTGGATGCGCTTTCGGATTGGGCATGGGAGGTCGGAATCGTGTTCCAGATCGCAGACGATGCCCTCGACCTGGTGGCCGACGAGGAGACGATCGGCAAGCCGGCCGGCTCCGATATTCGGGAGGGCAAGTTCACGATGCCTGTCCTCGAGGCCCTGGCCGGTCCCGAAGGCCCCAGGGTGCGCCGATTGCTGGCGAGCATCCGCCCCTACCCCGACGAGGTGGTTGCCGAGGTAATAGAGATCGTCCGCAGCGGCGGTCATATCGACGCCTCGCTGGCAGAGGCCGGCCGCCGGCTGGAGTTGGCCTCGAAGGCGCTGGCCCCGCTTCCGGACAGGGAGCCTCGGCAAATCCTGGAGACGCTGGGGTCTTACCTGCTGGAGCGGGTGGAGACGGCACGGACGTAATCCGTCATCCGTAATCCGTATTGCGTATTGCGTATTGCGTATTGCGTGCGGGCTTAGGCCTCCGGCCTGAGCGTGGGGAACAGGATCACGTCACGAATATGTGCCTGATCAGTCAACAGCATGACCAGACGGTCCACTCCGATTCCCAGCCCTCCCGTCGGGGGCAGCCCGTATTCGAGCGCCAGCAGATAGTCCTCGTCGAGAGGGTGGGCGTCCTCCTCTCCGGCGGCTCGCGCTGCGGCCTGCACCTCGAAGCGTGCCCGCTGATCCTCGGGGTCGTTCAACTCGCTGAAGGCATTGGCGTACTCGGACCCGGCGATCACCAACTCGAAACGATCGGCGAGCCGGGGGTCGTCTCGGTTCCTCCGGGCAAGGGGTGAGACCTCGATCGGGGGGTGAGTGACAAACGTCGGCTGCCAGATCCGATCCTCGACCGCTTCTTCGTAGATCTCGGCAACGAGCAGTCCGGGGGACCACCCTTCACCCACCTCCACCCCGACATCGGAGGCAAGGCTGCGCAGAGTCTCGATCGGTGTGTCCAGGCCGACGTCCACGCCGAGAGTCTCTGAGATCAGCTCGGTCATCCTCACCTGGCGGTATGGGGGGGTGAGGTCGAGGCCCTGGCCCCGATAGGTGATCATCGTCTGGCCGGTGGCGCGCTCGGTGACCGCACCGAAGATCTCCTCGACCATCTTCAGGATGTCCCCATAGTCGGAAAGCGCCTGGTAGGCCTCGAGCATTGTGAACTCCGGGTTGTGCGTGGAGTCGATTCCCTCGTTGCGAAAGATCCGCCCGATCTCAAAGACCCGCTCCATGCCCCCGACCACCAGCCGCTTCAGATAGAGCTCGGTCGCGATCCGGAGGTACATGGTCATCCCGAGTGCGCGGTGCTCTGTGGAGAAAGGCCGGGCGGTGGCCCCGGTCGCTTGGGCGAGCAACACCGGCGTCTCCACCTCCACGAATCCCCGCTCCTCGAATTGGCGACGCAACTCTGAGACGATCAGGGTCCTGGTCATCGCCACCTGGCGCGCCTCCTCGTTGACCATCAGGTCGAGATAGCGGTGTCGGCTCCTCTGTTCGAGGTCCTGGAGGCCATGCCATTTGTCGGGAAGCGGTCGCAGGCTCTTCTGAAGGATCACGAGGTCATCGATCCTGACAGTCAGCTCGCCCTTGCGGGTGGTCATGACCACACCTCCCGCGCCGACCCAGTCCCCGAGATCGACCATCTCGAACCTATCGGCAAGCTCATCGCCGTCCACGCCCCGATCGACGAGGAGTTGGATCGACCCACTGCGGTCGCGAAGGGTCCCGAATTGAAGTTTTCCGAACGAGCGGTGAAGCATGAGTCTGCCCGCCACCGCGACCCTCGTCCCGGTCTGGGTGCCCGCTTCTAGATCGGCAAAACGCTCCCTCAGATCGGCAGCAAGGTCGGTTCGGTCGAACCGATCGGGATAGCCACCCGATTCGATGATCAGCGCGTGGCGCTCACGTCTGGCGGTTACCCGAGGGTCGGTTTCCTGCTCCACGTGGTCTTTCATCGGGCTCGTTGGTTCGGGGTCAGCGCAGGGTACCGAGACGGCTCGCCTCATCGAGGATGAGCCCGCGGTCGGGGACAAAACGCCCCTCGGCGACATCGATGGCGATGTTGTCGATGAGGCGAACCTCTCCCACCTTCACCGCGGCAGCCAGGACTGCGGGCTGATCCAGGGTCTCGATGCGGGTCATCGTGTCCTGAGAGGCCAGCATCACGTAATCGATCTCCAGATCCCGGACCGACCTTCGCACGGTGGCCTCGAGTCGCTCAGCCCGCCGCTCGCCGGCGTCGATCTGCTCCGCCGCCTGGAACAGGCCCCTGCTGAGCGCCAGCGCCCGTTCCCGGTCGACCCGTCCCAAACGAACATTCCGACTCGAAAGAGCAAAGCCATCGGGTTCCCTGATCAATGGGGCGTGGATGATTTGGATGGGGAATCGCAGATCGCGGGTCATGGCCTCGAGCACGGCGAGCTGTTGGGCGTCCTTACGACCGAACATCGCAAGGTCGGGCTGCAACCCGGCGAAAAGCTTGGCTACCACCGTGGCCACCCCTGTGAAATGCCCGGCGCGATGACGGCCCTCCATCTCTTGGGAGACACCCCCCACCTCGACGATTGTGGTCCACCCTGTCGGGTAGACCTCGTCGTGTTCGGGAAAGAAGAGAATGTCCACGGCGTGCTCGCTCGCCAATCCGGTGTCCCGTTCGAAATCGCGGGGATAGGAGTCGAAGTCGCTGGAGTCGTTGAACTGGGTGGGGTTGACGAACACGGAAACGACCAGGGTGTCACATTGCCCGCGCAGCAGCTCCATCAACTTCAGATGCCCTTCGTGGAAGTAACCCAGCGTGGGGAGCAACCCGACAGTCCCGGTGTAGAGCCCGCGGGTCCCGGCAAAGGTGGTGGTCAGGTCCATCGACCGATCTCGTCGGTTCGCCCGGCACGGATTGCGGTGGCCTCCGCCATGAGCCGAAACTGCCGTCCCACGTCTTCGGAGACGGTCCGAGCCGCCTCGAGGTGGCCTATCACCGTGTCGGTGTCTGCCCTGGCGATCGGCCCCGTCAGCGCCAGCGAGCCTTGGTCGTAGAAGTTGGCGACCGCTCTCTCTACCAGAGGCCGGGCCACTCGTGGGTCCACCCCGGCCGAGTCGAAAAGGTCGCCAGCGGTGGCCAATGCGGTCACGACGAAGTTGGACGCCGCAGCCGCGGCGGCGTGATAAGCCGGCCGGATGGTGTCGTCGAGGCGGAATGGCTCCATTCCGAGTGAGGATGCCAGGTGGGTGAGCGTGTCGAGGGCGAAAGGGTCGCCGTCGATGCCGACATAGGAGCCGGCCAGGGCGGCGGCCCCCCGCTCCGGGTCGGGAAGCGTCTGCAATGGATGGAAGGCACCTGTGCTCAAGCCGGCGTCGGCCAGGGCACGAAGCGCAGTCAACGGGACGAACCCCGAGAGATGAGCCGCAACTGCTATCGCAGCCGCCCGGTCAGCCAGTTCTTCTGCCACCTCGGCTATTGCCTCGTCTCGAACCGCGATCAAGAGCAGGTCCGATTCGGGTAGGGGGGCGTTCGAAGGGATCAGGGGACCGAAACCGGTTACACCCGAGCGAGAAATCACGCCGCTGATCTCGTGGCCGACGCGGGTGGCGGCGATCGCTATCGACCCTCCGGCCCGTCCCGGGCCGACGATCATCAAACGCATCGACTCACCCGTGGCTGGCACACGGGAAGGCTAGTGGTGCCCTGCGATGGGCTTTAGGCCTGCTCCTCGCGGAGTTGCTCCGAGGTGATAACGGGCCAGTTCGAGTCCAACTCCAGCCGCATTGTCTGATAGTCGTCGCGTCTCTTCCAGAACTTCGTCTTCCAAACTCGGAAGCGGCGCTTCCCGGGCTCGGGCGGTTCGTTGAGGATCTCATGCTGGCCGGTGCCTCGAACCTCAGGCAACTCGGCTACCTCATCCGGATCGTCCACCATGTGAAGCACCTGATGAGTGTGATGCCTCACCTTGCGGTGCTCCTGCCTGCGGTCGTCACGCGACGGCCTGGTTTCCTGGTATCCGGGGATTTCCTTGCGATGCACTCGCGACCGCTTTGCCATCTAGATCGTCTCTCCTTTCCTACGGCGCATGTCGATGATTGGAGAAACTCGGGGGGGCCGCGGCCACATCCCATGGGGAGAAGTTAGCACGGCACCCGGGCCGCCTGGTAGGGCCGTTAGACCAAAAATGGGAGAAATCGTCTCCTCACCTGACGCCGATAGCTCGAGTACTGCGGATAGGCGATGCGGAGTCGCCGCTCCTCGTAACTCGACTTCAACCAGAAGAACCCGACCAGTCCGAAACTGAGCACGGCGGCGGTGGCGCTTCCCAATGCCAGTGAAGCGCCGAGAAAAAACAGGATGAGACCCCCGTACAACGGGTGTCGAGCCAACCGATAAGGGCCGGCCTCAACCATCGAAGCTCCCGGTGCCGGCTCGGGGAGGGCGGTCCGCGCCTTCCCCAGGGCTACGGCGGCGACCAGGACCAGGCCAACACCGGTGACGAGGAGCAGGAAGCCGACGAGACTCGATAGGCCGGGATCGGAGAGCGAGCCATCGACTATGAGCGCAACCGCGATCGCGACGAACCACACCATCTGGGCCACGACCCAGTAAATGCCGGGGTTGGGACGACTGGGGTCCTCCCATGGACGGAGAAGAAGCGCGACATCCTGATCGAGCACCTGCTTCAGGGCTCCCGCCGCAGTCTCATCGCCCCCAACCGGGGCGTCGGGCCAAATCTCGGCCAGGGGCTCGAGGACGAACCTCCGCTCGCGGACCCTGGCATGTGGCACCTGGAGGCGTGGCGTGTCGAGCACCGGCTCATCACTGGAGACGATGTCGAGGTCCAGGGTCCGCGGGCCCCATTTCTCGGATCGCAGCCGCCCCCGGGATTCCTCGATGCGCGCCAGGCCGTCCAGCAACGCCTCGGCGCCGAGTCCGAAGACGACCACCGCAACGGCGTTGAGATACGGGTCCTGATCGGGCCCGCCGATGGGGGCCGTCTCGTAGAGCCCTGAGATGCCGGTGATCCGGCCGAGATGGCCGATCTCATCGACCGCGGCACGGAGATGGGCCAGACGATCGCCCTGGTTGGATCCGAGGGCGACGGCATATCTGGTCATCGGGCGCGATCGACCGTCACAGACACGTCGGTGAAGTCGAATGGCATTGGCGCCTGCGGCTTGTGGATGGTGACGATCACGCGCTCCACCCTGGGGTCTTTCATCGCCAAGCCGGCGACATGGTTGGCAACCGTCTCGATCAGATTGTGGGTTTGCCTTGCCACCACATCGTGAATCCTCTGGGTCAGGGCGGCGTAGTCGACCGTGTCGATCAGGTCATCCGACGCGGCCGCCGGTCCGGTGTCGATGAAGATCCCAACATCGACGACGAACAACTGGTCCTTTTCCTTCTCTTCGGGAAGGGCGCCGTGCCGGGCCCTGACTTGGATACCGGTGAGATCGATGCGATCGGTCACGAATCAACGGTGGCTGGGATCAAGGACCGGCCCTCGGGGCCGAGTGCTCGCCCCAGGATCTGCTGGATCACGGCAAGGGCGAGGATCGGGTCCTTGACCAGGCCGGATACCACCAGGTAGCCACCCAGGAGACCGCCCACCGTGTCATCGATCGTCTCGCGATGGACCAGCACCTTGGCGCGATTGCGGGTCATGGCCCTGGTCAGCGTGCTGAAGAACGCTTCAATCTCGGATGCCTCGAAGTCAGGCGCCACAGGGACCGAGTAGGTGGCCATCCCGGCCTCGCGATAGGCCAGCAGGTTCTGATTGCCGGGCAACATGGAAACCACCGAGTTGATCCCCGCCTCCTCGACCAGCCAGGTGATCTCCTCCTCCCGTCTCACCCGGCGATGTTGGAACCCAGAGCCTCCCACCCGCTCGGACACGGCGAGACGATCGGTGATGACCCACGTGAATCCGCGTGGTTTCAGTCCGGCGACCATTCTTGCCATAGCTCGGGGTTCACGATAGTGGCGGCCACCAGCAGCGCCGCCCGTGACGAGGAAACATCGTGAACCCGGAATACCCTGGCCCCACGCTCGTATCCGAGGGCCGTGGTCACAGCGGAGACCCCGTCGCGGTCCGTTGGGCGCTCGATGCCGGTGATTCGGCCGAGGAACGACTTGCGCGATGCTCCCAACACCACGGGGTAGCCGAGCCCGGCGAGTGAGCCCAAACCGGCCAGCAATTCCAGATTGTGGGTGACCGTCTTGCCGAACCCGATTCCCGGGTCGATGGCGATCGATCCGGGGAGGGCACCTGTGTCGATCAGATGCGCGGCGCGTTCAGCAAGAAACCTGGAAACCTCTGACACCACATCGCCGTAGTGGGGATCCTGCTGCATGTCCTGTGGTGTCCCTTGCATATGCATGAGGACCACCCCGACCCCGGTTTCGACCACCAACTCGGCCATTTCCGGTGCCGAACAGGCGGTGACATCGTTGAGGATCCTGGCGCCGGCGCCGATTGCAGCTCGGGCAACCACCGGCTTGGAAGTATCGATCGAAATCAGCAGACCTTGATCGGCGAGCCGCTCCACGACCGGGATGACACGGGACAGCTCGTCATCGACGAGTACCGGTTGGGCGCCGGGGCGGGTCGACTCTCCGCCGACATCGACGATGGCGGCCCCAGCCGCCGCCATGGTCAGGCCTGCGCTCACCGCATCATCGGCGGCCGCATGAACGCCACCATCGGAGAACGAATCCGGGGTGACGTTGACCACGCCCATGATCACGCCCCGCGATATTTCGAGAGCATGAGTTCCTAGGTTCCAATGCGCGGTCAACGGCGTCCCTCTGTCACCCAAAACGTAAAACGGAAAACGGAAAACGGCGAACGAAATGAGATCAGCGGGCGGTGCCGAAGAGGAGCGACATCGCCTCGGCGCGGGTTGCCGGGTTGGATTGCATGATCCCTCGCACCGCCGAGGTCACGGTCTTCGCCCCTGGCTTCCGCACGCCTCGCATCGACATGCAAAGATGCTCGGCCTCGATCACCACCATCACCCCCAGCGGATCCAATCGTTCCGTCATGGCGTCGGCAACCTGAGCCGTGAGCCGCTCTTGCATCTGTGGCCGTCTGGCGTACCCCTCGACCAACCGCGCGAGTTTGGAGAGACCGGTCACCTTGCCCTTGGGCATGTAGGCGACATGCGCCTGGCCATGGAACGGAACGAGATGATGCTCACACATCGAGTAGAAGGGGATCTCTCGAACCATGACGATCTCCTGGTATCCCTCCTCCCCGAAGAAGGCGTCGATCTCCTCACCAGGGTCGCGATGAAGACCCTCGAAGACCTCGCTGTAGAACCGGGCAACCCGTTCCGGGGTGGCGACCAGTCCCTCCCGGTCAGGGTCCTCCCCGAGCGCTTCCAGGATCTCGCGGACCGCCTTCTCGATTCTTCCCTGGTCGATCTGATTCATCTCAGGTGAGAATCGGCTCTCGGGGCCACATATTCCCTCGACCAGCCCGAATCGGGATTAGGCGCCGGCGTCGGCAGGGCGGCCTTTGGGTGGCAGGCTCCGCTTCAGGCGCAATGATTCGGTGACCGGCTCTTCCTCTTCTTGGGTGACTTCTTCGGCCGCGGCGATCTGCTCCCGAGGCTGAGGCATCACCGGGTTGTCCGGGTACTTGATGCGCATCGCCCCTTCGGCGGAGTGCTCCCACTTCGGCACATCTTCGAACAACTTTGCCACGTCGTCGGGCCCCACCGTCTCGGTTTCGAGAAGTTGGTTCACCATGCGCTCCATCGAGTCGCGATGTCTCTCCAGAACCTCCCTGGCTTCCTCATGGGCGGCGTTGATGAGCTTGCGAACCTCTTCGTCGACCTTGGCCGCCACGTCATCGGAGTAGTCCTGCTGACGCGAGTAGTCGCGACCCAAGAACACCTCACCACCGGGCTTTCCGTACTGCATCGGGCCCAAGAGGTCGCTCATCCCGTACTCCATGACCATTTTCCGGGCGATCGCAGTTGCCTTCTCGATGTCGTTGGCGGCTCCGGTGGTGGGGTCGGCGAAGATGATCTCTTCGGCGGTGCGGCCGCCGAGCAGCATTGCCAGTTGATCGACTAGTTCGGACCGGCGAACCAGGTACTTGTCGTGGGTGGGAAGGGCCAGGGTGTGTCCGAGGGAGCGGCCCCTGGCCACGATGGTGACCTTGTGCACCGGATCGGAGTTCGGCATCGCATAGCCGACCAGGGCGTGACCCGTTTCGTGATAGGCGATCAGCCGTCTCTCCTCTTCGGTCATGACCTTGGTCTTGCGCTCGGGGCCGGCGATCACCCGATCGATCGCCTCCTCCAGCTCCGACATCGAGATCTCCTTCTTGTGCCTGCGGGCAGTGAGAAGAGCGGCCTCGTTGATCAGGTTGGCCAGGTCGGCCCCGGTGAAACCTGGGGTACGCCGGGCCAGAACCTCGAGGCGGATCTCCTTGGCCAGAGGCTTGCCCTTGGAATGGACTTCGAGGATCGCCTTCCGTCCTTCGATGTCAGGAGCGTCGACCACGATCTGGCGATCGAAGCGTCCCGGCCGGAGAAGCGCCGGGTCGAGGATGTCGGGGCGGTTGGTTGCCGCCATGACGATCACCCCGGTGTTGCCCTCAAAACCGTCGAGCTCGACCAACAGCTGGTTGAGGGTCTGCTCTCGTTCGTCATGACCACCACCCAAACCGGCACCACGGTGTCGCCCGACCGCGTCGATCTCGTCGATGAACACGATGGCCGGCGCGCTCGCCTTGGCCTGCTCGAAGAGATCCCTGACCCGGGCGGCGCCAACCCCCACGAACATCTCCACGAAATCGGATCCCGAAATGGAGAGGAAAGGAACGCCGGCCTCACCTGCCACCGCCCTGGCCAGCAGGGTCTTGCCGGTGCCGGGAGGGCCAAACAGAAGCACGCCCTTGGGGATCTTGGCCCCCATCTGACGGTACGGATCGGGGTTTGCCAGGAAGTCCTTGATCTCTTCCAGCTCTTCCTTGGCTTCCTCGAGACCGGCCACGTCGTTGAAGGTGACTTTGGGCTGTTCTTTGCCGACCAATTTGGCGCGGGATTTGCCGAATTGCATCACCCGGTTCCCGCCGCCCTGCATCTGCATGAAGATGAAGACCATGAACCCGAGGAGGAAGAGCCACGGCAGGAAGCCGATCAGGAGTTCCCAGAATCCGGGGGGCTCGGGGTCGGAGGCGACGTTGACACCCGACGCCTGGATCTCCGAGGTCAGCTCGCCTTCGTAACCTTCGGGATAACTGGCCACGACGTCCCATACCTCGTCGTCGGCGGCGGCGGCTTCGGTTCTGCCCTGGACCTGGTTGGAACGAGCAAGGATCTGGACTTCGGCGAAATCACCGGCATCCACCTGCTCCAGGAACTCGGAAAGGGAAACTTCCTCCGGCCCGGAAACCTGCTCGAACCACCACGAGGCGAGGACGGCCAGAAGGATGATTGACACCCCGTAGACCACCAACGTGCGAAGAGTGCGGTTCACTACAACCTCAGTTTCAGAATGGGACCTGCTGAGCTCTCAATGTTACGGGACCGACCCGGATAGTCGAACCCCCAATCATTCGGCGCCCATCACCCCGACATAAGGGAGATTGCGGTACTTGCCCGCATAATCCAATCCGTAACCCACCACGAACTCGGGACCGATGGGGAAACCGACGTATTTCACACCGAGCGGCACCCGTTGGATTCCCTCTTTCAGGAGGAGGGTCGCTATCTCCAGCGAAGCCGGCTTGCGAACGTTGAGACTCTTCATCAGGTAGTTCAACGTCAGGCCCGAGTCGATGATGTCTTCCACGATCAGGACATGTCGTCCCTCGATCTCCTCGTCGAGATCCTTGAGGATCCGCACCACGCCCGAGGTCTGGGTCGAAGCCCCATAGGACGAGACCGCCATGAAATCGAACTCGACGGGGAGGTCGATGTGCCGAGCGAGATCGGCCATCACCATGAATGCACCACGGAGCACACCAACGAGAAGCAGGTCTTCGCCGGAATAGTCCTCGGTGATGCGCTTGCCCATCTCGGCGAGCTTGGCCTCGATGTCCTCTGCGGTGATCAGGGGCTTGATGTCCACTCGGATTCCTCTCTGGCGGAAACGGAAAGGTAGCCTCGAGTCGCCGGTTCGTACCATGCGACCGGGGCCCGGCGCACTCCCGGCAACCAGGCCGGCTCCCCGTCGGCCTCGACTACCAGGCCATTCCCGTCGGCCATCCTGGCGACCAGGTTGGCGTCGGGAGCAAAGATTGCATCCCAGGTGCCCAGAGGCGCCACCCGGCACACCTCGTCGACGAGCTCGACGTCGAACACCGTGTCCCCCAGACGATGGCGTCCGGGGCCCAGAGCAGCTTTCACATCTGACGGTGGCGGTCCAGCGAGATGCTCGAACCGGAGCATGGGGCCGCTGCGGCGCACGATGAGGCCACCGATCAGCTCCTCAGTCGTCGCCTGGCCCCTCACCACTCGCCACACCCGCTCCATCTCTTCGGCACCCAGGCTGGCATGCTCCCGAAACCGCCCGACCATGCGGGCGAGAACTCGATTGGCGACCGCGGGGGGAACAGTGGTCAGCGCCCCGCACGCAACCTGGGCGCGGTGCTCGTCGAACACGATCGGGACCGTCTCCGCTTCTCGGTCGAGCGTTTCGGAGTCGAGTCTCACCGCATCAGCCATTCGGGCGAGGCTCGCAATCAGCTGCGGGTTGAACCGCAGCAGCTCGGGCAATACCCCAAGCCGGATGACGTTGCGAGCAAGACCCATCTCCTGGTTCATCGGGTCGTCGAAGAACGGAAGACCGGCGAGTAGTGCCAGCTCCCGTGTCTCGGACCTGGTGACCCGCAGGAAGGGACGGTTGATGTTGGGTGGACGCCAAATCGGGATCCCGGTCAGGCCCCGGGAGCCTGTACCCCTCAACACGTTGAGCAGCACCGTTTCGGCCTGGTCGTCGAGTGTGTGAGCGGTGAGGATCACATCCCCGGGCCGGGATGCCTCGACCAACGCCGCGTACCTCACCGTGCGGGCCCGTCCCTCCGGCGAGGCGCCATCCGGCACCTTCACAGTGGCCACCTCAAGGGCCAGGTCGAGCGTGGAGGCCACCTCGCGGGCGGCCGCCTCGAGACGAGCGGAATGCGGAAGCGAATGGTTGATGTGGACCGCCCTCACCTCGGGAACACCCCGCGAAAGCAGGTATGCAAGCGCCGCGGAGTCCGCGCCGCCGGATAGGGCAACCACAGGTTTGCCGGGGCGCAGGTCGAGGAGTGACTGGAGACGGTCGGTGAGGCCCGTCAGGCGACGCGTTGCAACCATCGCTTCGGCCCCTCGATCTCCGCGAGGGTGGGGAGACTCCCCACTCCCCGGAAGGCGAGGTTCAGGGTGTCCCAGCCGGCCTCCTTCTCGACCGCCTGGACGAATTGCTCCCCCATCTTGTACTGGTTGAGCTTCATCTCCAGACCGGTGATCCGGAAGAAGGCAGCAGTACGCTTGTCCAGTTTGCGGTTCTTGAGCACCCGACTCATGCGCTCCTGGGATTTGAGGTGTTGGCGTCCGAGACGATCCATCACCACATGCCCGTGGCCCTCGAGGAGACACATCAACGCCTGAACCTTGTCGATGACCGCGCTTTGTTCCGGGGTGGCGAACAGACCAAGGAGACCTCGCTCATCGAGCACGGCTGCTCCGCTTTCCCTCCTGCTCGCCATCTCCCCAAACATCCGGTTGATGCGCCCGGGCTCGGGGATCGATTGGTCGACGAGCTCGGAGACCAGGCCCATGAAATAGTCGCGAAGCCAGGGGATCCCCTGGAACTGGGCGCGGTGGGTCATCTCGTGAAGAGCCACCCAGAACCGGAATTCCGCAGGTCGGAATTGGTGGGTTCGCTCCATGTTCATGATGTTGGGACCGACGAAAGCCACGACATCTCCGTCCTCACCGGTTGGCAAAACCAGCTCGTACTGGCCAAGGACTCTCCGCGCCAGAAACCCGAGGACGGCCGCCATCTCGACCTGCATCAAGCGGGAGGCCAGAGCTGCAGCACTCTTTGCGCCCGGGCCGGATTCCGCGACACGCTCTTCGAGGTGGAGCCGCACCGGCTCGATGAGATGGGAGAAACTGGCCAGGTTGCGCTCGACCCATTCCGATCGTCCGATGACGACGGTGCTCGGTTTGCCGGGGAGTTCCAATCCCGTGGCCTCCGGCACCAGCTCGGAGACCGTGGCCGTCACGCCGATCATTTCGGTTTCGAGTGCTGCCAGGTGATAGGTCGCAGCGAGCGGATAGGTCCCGGCGATCCTCCCGACGAGACGACCCGAGCCCGACCTTGGGGGGGTGGTCACTCCTCGACGATCCGGTACCGCTTGCGAACGACTCGCGTGAAGTATTGGACGGTGGTGACGACCGCGATAAGGAGCGCCAGGACAATGGCGGTTGGCACCATGTAGCGGTAGGTCCAGTCGGGCACCGGTGCGGTGGCGGAGGGTGTGGTCATGGGCACCGCCGGTTCGAAGTCGACCGTCGGAGCAGGAGCCTCGGCGACCGTGGTGCTGGTTTCTTGCGCCTCGACGGTGGCCAGGGCGGTAGCGGTGATCGAGAGAAACGCACCGATGAGGATGACCAGAGCGAACCGCCGGCTCAGACTTTTCATGGACGCGCAGCCTACATCTGGTCGTGGGGTGAGGCCAAGGTCACCGACCCTCGACCGATTCCCTGGCCAACGCCGATCTGAGTCGCTCGATGAACTCGGGTGGGACCTCCTCGGAGAGGCGTTCCCTGACGACGACCCTCAATCTGATCTCGAACTCGTAGATATCGAAACAGCCAGAGCAATCGTCGAGATGGGCCCGGATGCGCTCGGAATCGGCCGCGCCCATTTCCCGGTCGAGATACTGATAGAGATTGGTCAGCGCCTCGTCGCACTTGCCGCCGCTCATGGCTTCTCCGCATCTTTGGGCAGGAGCCCCCGGTTCTCCGCGAACTCCCACAACCTCCGTTGCAATGCCTTTCTTCCCCGATGCAGCCGCGACATCACGGTCCCGATCGGGATGTCGAGGATCTCTGCGATCTCCTTGTAGGAGAATCCTTCCAGGTCGGCGAGGAGGACCGGGATCCGAAAGTTCTCGGGCAGCTCCTCGACCGCCTGTTTGATATCGGACTCGACGAGCCCCTCGAGCACCCGATCCTCGGTGGTGCGGGCCGCCTCCGCCGACTCCTCCGACCCGATGCGGCGGTAGAGATAGAGGTCCTCGACCGTCCCCAGATCCACCTCGGACGGTCGCCTCGACTCCTTGCGATAGTTGTTGATATAGGTGTTGGTCAGGATCCGGTAGAGCCACGCCTTGAGGTTGGTGCCCTCCTCGAAGGTGTGATAGGCCCGATAGGCCTTGAGATAGGTCTCCTGGACCAGGTCCTCGGCATCGGAGGGGTTTCGGGTCATCCGCATCGCGGCGCTGAACAGTTGCCGGGTGTACTGGAGGGCGTCGCGTTCGAAGTTGGCCTGATCCGCCATGCCCCGGGGACGGTACAGATCCGTATTCCGTATTCCGTTTTCCGTTGTCCGTTTTCCGTTGTCCGTTTTCCGTCAAAGAAGACGGATCACGGATTACGGAGAACGGAGAACCGATCTAGAGCCGGAGAGGGGAGTCGAACCCCTGGCCCACGCCTTACGAGGACGTTGCTCTACCACTGAGCTACTCCGGCCAGATATCCAATGTTAGAGGTAGGGGTGGTGCTGAGCCAGACGTTCGACGGTCGTGGGGATCGCCTGTCAACTCGCGATAGCGGCTGGCGAAACGGATGCGCTTCAACTGCCCGTTGGACGCCGGAGTCAGACGAAGGTTCATCTTGGCCAGACCGTCCCACTCACAAGAAGGTATGTATAAGCACTGATCGGTGGTCGCGTCATAGACCGCGATCCAGTCCACCTCATGCCCCGTGTAGCGATGTTTTACCCAGGCCGAGTCGCTGGTGACCTTGGCCAGGATCACTCGCCCGTTCGAGGTGGTGTATTTGCATTGGACCCGTTCCAGGTTGCCGTCCTCCTTGCGGACCACGATCAGGTCGTAGGGCAGATCGTGCCCGAAGGGGATGGCCACCCCGTGTCCCTGTCGTTGCAGGTCGGCGAGGATGATCGCCTCCCCGACTTCGCCCTTGGCGGTGGTGATACCCATGTTGTTCCCTCCCACTGAGGAAGGTATCGGGTGGGCGGGACGAATTCGATCAGTCCTGGGAGCCGAGACCGGTGAACAACGTGGCCAAGACCAATTCCCGTCGCAGACTCCCCTGGATGTCGACTACCGCGTCGAGCACGTGCTCTGCCGACATCACCGCCTTGCGGGGGTTGACGTCGGTGAAGGCCGCCAGTGGGAGATCGGAGTTCTTGACCGGCCCACCCATCTGAAGGGAGGCAGAATCGGCGTACCAGGAGGCCAGGATCTCCAGACCGTTGACCAACAGGGATTGTTCCGCCCGTCGCCGGGCTCGCTGCTGGGCTTCCTTGGTCATTTCATCCGCCGCCGACCGGTCGGCCAGTGGGCCGATCTCCTCGAGGACGATCGTCGCCAGACGCTGGCCGTCACCGGGACGGGGGGTAACCCGCCCCGGGATCGATAGCCAGAGATCGCGAAACTGACCCACCTCCGGCCGATTCATCAGGGCCAGAGCCAAGCCGGGGCGCCCACCGGCCACCACTGCAACACTCGTCGCCTCCTCGGGGGCGAGACCACGCGCCTCGAGCGCGGATTCCAGCTCGGCGAGTGGGACCCGACCGACATGGACGGTGCGGCAGCGGGAGGACACCGTGGGCGGGAAGTCGTCCTCCGATCCAGCAACCAGCAGGAAGACGACTGCCGCCCCAGGCTCTTCCAGGGTCTTGAGCAGTGCATTGGCGGCCTGGTCGGTCATGGTTCCCGCATCAGGTAGCAGGAACACCGTCCTCGGGCCTTCGATGGGTCTCAACGCGGACCTGGTCACCACGGATCGGATCTGCTCGACCCCGAGGCTGGTGGCGCCTTCAGGCTCGATCACCGTGACATCGGGATGACTGCCGGCTGCGACCAGCCGGCACGACCGACACTCGGTGTCGTGAACCCCCTGAGACGGACAGAGGATGGCGGCGGCGAACTGTTTGGCCAGCAGAGCCTTGCCCACCGACTCCGGGCCCACGAACAGATACGCCTGAGTCGGCTCGGGAGCATCCCGGCGCAGCAACTCGATCACGCGGCTGTGTCCGATGATGACCGAGAAGGGGTCAGTCAACGTCGATCACCTCGAGGATCCGTTCGACCAGCGTGTCCACATCGTCATCGCCCCGGAGCAGTATCACCCGCTGCGGCTCCTCCCGGGCCAGCTCGGCATAGGCGTTATGGACCTCCTGTTGGAACTCGACGCTTTCTGCGCCGATCCGATCGGGTCGCTTCTGGCGACCGAGGGCGGTGCCCGGGTCGACCTCCAGCACGAAGACGTGGTCGGGCTCGACCCCTTCCAAACCGATCTCGTTGATCTCGCGCACCTTTGCCTCTCCCAGGCCGCGGGCCCGGCCCTGATAGGCGATCGACGAGTAGTAGCTGCGGTCGCTGATCACCCAGGCGCCCAGTTCCAGGGCGGGGAGCACGACATCTCGAGCCAGTTGTGAGCGCTGGGCGGCAAATAGGAAAACCTCGGCCCACCGATCGACGTGATTTGAGTCCAGAAGTATCGACCTCACCTTCTCGCCGAGGTCGGTGCCACCGGGCTCGCGCACTACCACTACCTGGTCTCCTCGTTCGCTGAGACGGCTGGCAAGGGCGGAGACGACGGTGGTCTTCCCCGAACCGTCGCCACCTTCGAGAGCCAGATAACGCCTCATGAATATCTCATCGACGAGCACACACCATGCACGGTAACGGCCCGGCGTCGGGGTGGATATGTTGACATTGCCCGGCCGGATGAGGTCAACTCACGTCGCGAATGCCCAAAAGTCTCGTCATCGTCGAATCTCCCACCAAGGCCCGGACCATCGCCGCTTTCCTCGGCGCCGATGTCGCCGTGGAGTCGTCGATGGGCCATATTCGGGACCTTCCCCGCTCCGCCGCCGAGATACCGGCCGAGGCGAAGGGAGAAGAATGGGCACGTCTCGGCGTCGACGTCAACAACGGTTTCGAGCCCCTCTACGTGGTCTCCAAGGAACGCCGGGATCGGGTCAAGAGGCTGAAGGGAATGCTGGCCGATGTCGACGAGCTCTACCTCGCCACCGACGAGGACCGCGAAGGCGAGTCGATCGCCTGGCACTTGACCGAGGTGCTGAAACCGAAGGTCCCGGTTCATCGGATGGTGTTCCACGAGATCACCAAGCCCGCCATCGAGGCTGCCTTCGCCAATCCCAGGGAGATCGATCAGCGTCTGGTCCAGGCCCAGGAGGCACGTCGCATCCTCGACCGGCTCTACGGCTATGAGGTCTCGCCGGTGCTGTGGCGGAAGATACAACAGGGTCTCTCCGCGGGTCGGGTGCAGAGCGTCGCCGTCCGAATCGTCGTCGAGCGGGAGAGGGAGCGGATGGCTTTCATGTCGGCCGGCTATTGGAGCGTGGAAGGAACCTTTGCCCCCACCGACGAGCTCGACAGGGCTTTCGACGCGACCCTGCTCCAGGTCGACGAAACGCGGGTTGCCACCGGGAAGGACTTCGACAGCTCGGGCCAGGCCAGAAAAGGCGTGCTCACCCTGGACCAGGAACAAGCCACGACGCTTGCTGAAACCCTCCTCGACCGGGAGTTCACAGTCGAATCGGTGGAGCAGAAGCCCTACAAGCGCTCCCCGTACCCGCCGTTTCGGACCTCGACGCTGCAGCAGGAAGCCGGCCGGAAACTCCGTTTCTCGTCGTCCCGAACCATGTCGGTGGCCCAGCGCCTCTACGAGAACGGCCACATCACCTATATGCGGACCGACTCGACTGCCTTGTCGGAGTCGGCCGTGGCTTCGGCACGATCACAGATCGCCAAGCTCTACGGTGAGGAGTACCTGTCGCCAAAGCCCCGTGTCTATGCATCAAAGGTGAAGGGGGCGCAGGAGGCCCATGAGGCGATTCGCCCCGCCGGCGAGACGTTCAGGACCCCCGAGCAGATCGGAGCCGAGGTGGGGCCCGACGAGGCCAGGCTCTACGAGCTCATCTGGAAACGGACCCTGGCGTCGCAAATGGCGGATGCGGTCGGGGTCACCGTCTCGGCGAGATTAGGCGCGACCTCTTCCGAGGGAGTGCGAGCCGTTTTCGCCACGAGCGGGCGCACCATCACCTTCCCCGGGTTCCTGCGGGCCTATGTGCAAGGAGCCGACGACCCCGAGTCCGACCTCGACGACCGCGAGGAGATCCTCCCACCCATGACCGAGGGCGACACACTCGCGGTGCAACGTCTCGAACCGACCGGCCACGAAACCCGGCCTCCTTCCCGCTACACCGAGGCGTCTCTTATCCAGAGACTGGAGGAGCTCGGGGTGGGCCGCCCCTCGACCTACGCCTCGATCATGTCCACCATCCAGGACCGGGGCTACGTCTGGAAACGGGCAGCCGCCCTGGTCCCCACGTTCACCGCCTTCGGTGTCGTGACGTTGCTGGAGCGCCATTTCCCCAACCTCGTGGACTACGCCTTCACCGCGGAGATGGAGAACGACCTCGACCGAATCGCCGCCGGCGAGGAACAGACTGAACCCTGGCTGACAGCCTTCTATTTCGGCGCCGACGGTCTCAAGGAGAAGGTGGCGACCCGCCTCGACGAGATCGACCCCCGAGCCGTCGGTTCGATACCGATCGGGGAGGATGGGTCGGGACAGCCGATTCTGGCCCGAATCGGGCGGTACGGGCCATACGTGGAGCGGGGGGAGGAGCGGGCCTCGATCCCCGAAGATGTGGCTCCCGACGAGCTCACGGTCGACCGCGCCATCGAATTGCTGAATACCCAGAACGCCGGGGACAAGATTCTCGGGACCGATCCGGACACCGGGCTCACCGTCTACGGGAGAGCCGGCAGGTTCGGCCCATATGTGCAACTGGGGGAGGTCGAGGAGGGGAGCAAGGAGGGGCCCAAGCGGGCCTCTCTGCTCCGGGCGATGTCTCTCGACGGGCTCTCTCTCGACGATGCCCTGCGCCTGCTCTCGTTGCCCCGCACGGTGGGCACCGACGAGGCCGGAGTCGAAATCCTGGCGCTCAATGGCCGCTACGGCCCCTACATCCAGAGGGCCGATGACCGGAGGAGTCTCGAAAGTGATGAGCAACTCTTCACCCTCACTGTCGATGAGGCGTTGAAGCTCCTCGCCGAGCCTCCGCGCCGACGGGGCCAGCGCAATGCGAGCCCGCTGAAAGAGCTCGGCCCAGATCCGGCCAGTGGCAGGCCGATCACGGTCCGTTCCGGGCGCTTTGGGCCCTATGTCACCGACGGTGAAGTAAACGCCTCGCTGCGTCAGGGTGACTCGCCGGAGGAGATGACCCTGGAGCGAGCGGCTCAGCTGCTGGCCGGCCGCCGGGATCGCATCGGCGGCTGAGCCCGGGCCAGCCACACCCGTAATTGGGAGCCACAGGTCCGAATGTGACCCCTGTGCGTCCCAATTTGGGAGGGCTCAGCCCCGCCGCCGGCCCACCCAGGTCATGAAGTCCTCCACGGGTCGGGCGTTGACGACCCGGTCGGTGGTGACCCACCCCCTCCGGGCGTACTCCACCCCGTATTTCATCCGGACCAGGTCCGAGACGTGATGCGAGTCGGTGTCGATCACCACGTCCACGTTGCGAGCCATGGCCAGCCTGCTCACCTCTGCCGAGGCGTCGAGCCGGTCGAGCGCCCCGTTGATCTCCAGGGCGACCCCAGTCACGGCGAGACCCTCGAGCACGACGTCGATGTCAAGCTCTACCCCGGGCCTTCTCCCGATGTAACGGCCCGTCAGGTGGCCGATGGCATTGACCGCAGGATCGGCCAATGCGGTGAGGATGCGGGCGGTCTGCGCTGTTTGCGAGAGTTCGAAATGCGAGTGGATCGACGCCACGCAGTAGTCGAACTCGAGACGGAACTCGGGGTCGTAGTCGAGCTCCCCTTTGGGCCCGATGTTGAGCTCACACCCGAACAGAATCCGGATCTCGGGATGTTCTTCCCCGAGGGCCTGGATCCGGTCACGGTGCGCCAGCATCTCCTCGCGAGTCGAGCCATTGATCGCCAAGTCTTCGCCATGGTCGGTGAAAGCCACGTACTGGTAACCATTGGCCACCGCAGCCTCCGTCATCTCCTCGAGGGTTGACCGCCCATCACCCGATCGGGTCGAGTGATAGTGAAGATCGCCTCTTATCTGGTCAGATGCGATCAGAGCGGGCAAACCGTGCCCCGCGGCCGCCTCGACCTCACCGGTCCCCTCACGGAGTGGCGGGGGCACGTACTGCATCTCCAGTGCCGCGTAGATTTCCTCCTCGGTCGACGAGGCGACAACCCGCTCCTCCTCGAACAGCCCGTACTCGCTGAGCAGCCACCCACGGTCGATGGCTCGCTGGCGGAGCGCGATGTTGTGGGCCTTGGACCCGGTGAAATAGAGAAGGGCCGAGCCCATCTGCTCGGGGCTGACCAAACGGACATCGACCTGCATCCCCTCCCGCGTCAGAAAGGAAGTCTTGGTCTCCCCCGACCCGAGCACCTCGGAAGCTTCGGGCATCTCCAACACGAAGCCGGCGACCGCGACCGGGTCATCGGTCACCACGACAATGTCGATATCACCCACTGATTCGGCGAAGCGACGCACCGAGCCGCAGGGGACGGCGGCCACGACCGAGGCCAGCGCACCGAGCCGGGCGGCAAGGGCCCGGGCCAGGGGCAGCGCCTCGACAAGAGGGGTGCGCCGATCCTTGCCGTGGAGGCCGAGACGTTCGATAGCCCGCCCCATCTTCTCCTCCGAGATCTTGCCCATCCCCGGGAGCTCGCGCAGACGCTCGGCCTCGATCGCGGCTCGGAGACCATCGATGTCTTCGACCCCCAGCTCGCTGCGAAGGAGCTTGAGGGTCTTCGGACCGAGGCCGGGGATCTTGGTCAGTTCGACGAACGCCGGTGGGTACTTCTCTCGGAGGGCGTCGAGCTTGGCGACCCGGCCGGTGGTCTCGAACTCGATGATCTTGTCGGCCGTCGACGGACCGATGCCGTTGATCTCGGTCAGCTGTGCCTTGTCGAGCCCGGAGATCTCACCGGTGTGACCCTCCAGAGCGTGGATGGCGTTCTCGTAGGCGCGGACCCGGAATGCCTGAGGGCTCCCCTCGTCGAGGGCGGTGAGCTTCGCCAGTTCGGCAAGCATCCGGAGATGGTCGAGACGACTGGCCATCTCCGTGGAGCCTATCGGCGGCTGGGCTCCTCGACGAGTGTCGCCACTGTTGCATTGGCGACCCGGATCAAGTCATCGGGAGTGATCTCCAGCTGGATTCCGCGCTGCCCGCCCGACACGACCACGGTGTCATGGGCCAGGGCTGACGAGTCGAGGTACAGGCCCAACTGGCGTTTCAGGCCGAAAGGGCTGATCCCACCCGTCACGTATCCGGTCAATCTCACTGCATCGCCTGGGGCCATCATCTCGGCCCGCTTGCTACCAGCGGCTGTGGCCAGGTGACGGGTCGAGAGCCGAGCATCAACCGGGACCAGGGCCACCACCGGAGTCCCATCGACTTCAGCGACAAGTGTCTTGAAGACCCGGCTGGCCGGAAGGTCGATCGCAGCGGCCACCGCCTCCCCGTACCCATCCCCGACCTTCTCGGCCACCGAGTACTCGTGAAGAACATAGGCGACGCCGAGACGGTCGAGGGCAACGGTCGCCCTGGTGGTCCTCGCCGGCATTCCGGCATTGTCCCATCACTCGCCCAGCCAGAGACCGGGATCGAACTCGGATCGCGCCGAGGCTCGCACCGTGACCAGACCGAAGATCGGGACCTGTACATCCCGTACCGTTGTCACGGTGACCGTCCTTCGCCTGATCGACAGGTCGATATGGCATCGACATGAGACCAGCCGCGACTCGTTCCGCGCCGCATACTCGGCGGCGAGGGCGACCGGTGACCCGGGCCCGGCCGGTGGATAGGTGGCCACCGCTGCCGCCAGCGCCGCAGCGTCGGCCGCGGTGTAGGCCTGTTCCCGGGCCGCGAGCAACGACCCGACCGAGGTGGCGGCCACGCCAATCACGGCGATGACCGCCACCCACCCGATGACGAAGATCGTCAGACCTCCCCGATCGGATCTCACCTTTCGGTGCGCATCGACGCGGTCGCAGTGAGGTCCACGCCCATATTCGCGGGAAAGGGCACTCCCAGCAGGTGACGCACCCGCACCGTGACCCGAGCCGGGACGCCGACGCGGTCGGGGCGTTCGACCGAGATCCGGGCTCTGTCCCGAGCCTCAGGCGGGAGGGCGGCCATCACCGAATCAACGGCCCGCGACGGATCCGGTGTGGTTGCGGCCACCCTTGCCCCATCACGCGCCGCCGCCTGCAGCTCGAACCGTGCCCGGGCGATGCCCATGACCTGAATCGAGGCCACCGCCACCAGCACCACCAACGGCAGCACGAGAAAGAACTCCACGGTTGCCGAGCCCCGCTCGCTCAGAATTTGCCGGCGACCCAGTCGATGACCTTGCCGAACAGGCCACCGAGAACACCTCCGCCGCCACCGCCGCCTCCCGACTGCACCCACTTCAGGGCCACGAGCGCAAGTGCGGTCGCGGCCAGGATCACCAGGAAGTACTCGACGGTCCCCTGACCTCGATCGTTCCCTCTGGCGACCATCCATGTCCAAATACGAGCCATCGGCTCTCCTTCCAATCCGGTGACCGACCGGTACGGGGAGAAGTGCGGAGCTCATGACAGGGGCCCTGACAGATCGGAGAACAGCCGTAGCAGTGACGGGGCGTACAGAAGCAAGACCAGGCCGGGGAGAACCAGGAGAGTGATGGGGATGATGAGGCGAACCGGCAGCGACCTGGCCCGCTCCAAACGTCGATTGCGCTCGGCGGCGATATCGGCATCGAGCAGTGAGCGGACAGTGTCGGCCACCGGTGATCCCGACCTCTGGGCACGGGCCAGCTGGGCCATCAGGCCCCGGACAGCCCCGTGACACTCATCGACGGCGGTGGTGAGGCCCTTTACCGTGGCCAGCCGCGCCGCCAGTGTCAGCTCGCGGTGCCGTGGGAACACGGTGGCGGCCTGTTGGAGCGCAGCCAGGGTCGACTGCCCTGCCCGAAGTTCGACGAGCAACACCAACAGCACGGGTCTGATCGGCAGGGCAGGCCGTCTCCGTCTCCGAATGGAGCCCAACGCCACCACGGTCGCGACCGCGAAAGCCATCCCGGGGCCTCCCACCAACAGGGCGATCGAGCAAAGGACCACGAGGGTCACCGCGAGCTCCTCAGGATGGCACCGGCAACCCCGACCCCAAGGACGATCAGGGCCAACCCGATCATCGCCGAAATCCGCTGCGCCGACGTCGACAGGTAGCCACCGATGCGCCCGCTGACGGTGACCGAGCCAATGGCGGCGAGCGGCACCAGGAGAAGCACGACTGCTGTCGCCCGGGCGGGAGCGGTAGCGGTGGCGACCTCATGAGCCACCTCCACCTGGGCCAGTGCCAGGACCGCCATCTCATCGAATAGCGATGCGGCCGGTGACCCGAGCCGGGAGAGACGCTCGATGACCGCGGCCACTTCGACACCAATCTCCTCGAATTCCTGACGGGCGGCGTGAGCCAGCTCGGAAAGTGGTGCGCCGTCACGGCTCATCTGTTCCAGGATGGGCGCCCCCACCGATGATGCGGCATGCTCCAATGCGTATCGAAGGGAGGCTCCGGACCGCAATTCACCCGCCACCGCCTCGCAGAACACCGCGGCCCGGGTCGAGACCCGGGGACGGGCCCGCCAGGCATGGATCGCGATCAAACCTGCCACCGCCGCCGGTGCCACGAGCACGGAGACGAGGAGCCCGGTCCGGCGATGATCGAGACCGGCGAGGACACCCCAGCCGATCAACAGGGCCGCGATCATTTGACGGGTCCGATCTCACCGTTGTGCCCAACGCCGGCCACCATCTGAATCCGACGCTCCGGCCCGTCCCTCGCGATCTGCACGATGTAATCCACCGCGGCATGGAGTTGGCGGCGAACCGAGGTCTCGGAGGTGTCACCGGCGGAGAGAGCGAGTGTCTCCAGTCGCCACAGGGCCTCCTCGGGCGAGTTGGCATGGACTGTCGATAACGACCCTTGGTGACCGGTGTTGAGGGCCCAGACCAGATCCAGCGCTTCGGGCCCCCTGACCTCGCCCACGATGATTCGATCGGGCCGTAATCGCAGTGCCGACCTCAACAGCGACCGGATCGTTATCTCACCTGCGCCCTCGGCATTTGGCGGATGGGCCTCGAGCCTGACGACATGACCGGGAAGCCTCAGCTCTGCAGCATCCTCGATGGTCACCACCCGCTCGGTATCTGGAATCAGGCTTCCAAGAAGATTGAGCAGCGTGGTCTTGCCCGCCCCGGTCCCACCCGAGACGATGATCGTTCTCCGGGCTCGGACCGCCTCGGCAAGCAGGTTCGCCTGACTCTGCGAGGCTGTGCCGAGCGAGACGAGGGCCTCCAGCGAAGTAACGGCCTGGGTGAAACGCCTGATCGCCATGATTGGATGGTCGACCGAGGCCGGCGGAGCCACGGCGTGAAGACGGCTCCCGTCAGGGAGCCTGGCGTCGACCATCGGAGACGACCGATCGATGCGCAGCCCGAGAGGGGCGATCACGCGCTCGACTGCCGCCAGCAGGGACTCGTTGCTCTCGAAGCACGCCTCGGCCCGGCTCAACTCGCCACCCCGATCGACCCAGACTTCCCGTGGGCCGTTGACCAGGACATCGGTGACCTCGGGGTCCCGGAGCAGATCTTCCAACGGGCCGAGGCCCAGTACCCGATCGACAACCGCTCCTGCGAGTTGGGCGGCTCGATCGGGGGCGGCCAGCCGAAGCCTGCGCTCCGCCTCGACCACGACGTCGCCGCGGCGCAGGGGAACGGAGCCGGACGCGATCTCACCAGCCACCTGGTCGATCACGCCCACGGCATCCCCCAAACCCTCTCCCAAACCCGAAGCCATCGCCCTCGCGTCGGCAAGCGTCCCGACAACAGATTGCGGGCGTTGTGGAGACCGAGCCTGGGCAGCACCGGCCCCGGCCCTGGTGGGCGCACCCCACCAACCACGGTCTGCCACACCGCCGGGATGATTTCCACCGGTGCCAGCATCCCGGGCAGGAGTGGGCGCACCGGGACCGTCGGGCCCGGCCAGTCGCCAGCGGAGCATCTGACGACCAACGCCGGCCAGTTGGTTGCGAGTCGCTCGATCAGGGCCAACCCGGCGACGGGGTCGACAGCCCCGGCGGAGATCACGGCTACCCCGGATCGGGCCGGGCTCAACTCGTGCAATGCGGGCCCGTCCTCGAGAAGGTCGGCGAGAGTGCGCTCGGTTCCCACACCCGAGGTTCTGGCCATGTCGACCACGAGGGCGGTGCCCGCCGAGGCACCAAGCCCGAGCGCTCCGAACAGTGAAAGCACCGGATCGGGCGACTCGACCCCAAGGACGCCCCGTCTCCCCAACCCCTCCATGCGGCCGAACCTATAGGTCCCGATTCTTCATCACAAGACCCCTGTCTCCCGGGCGGATGTCACGGCGGAAGTAGCGTGGTCGGAAGTGACCGCGGCCGCCTTCTTCGATCTCGACAAGACGATCATCGCCAAGTCGTCGACCCTCGCCTTCACCAAACCCCTGTACAAGGGAGGTTTTCTGACCCGGCGAGCCCTCGCCAGGGCCGCCATGGCCCAGGCCTACTACCACTCGTTCGGTGCCGACCACGACCAGATGGAGCGGATCAAAGATGAGTTGGCCACGATGACCAAGGGCTGGTCGCGTGAGGAAGTCGTGTCGCTGGTGGAAGAGACGGTCGACGCGGTAGTGGCCCCTCTGGCGTACTCCGAGGCGCTGGCGCTGATCGATGGCCATCGCCGGGCCGGGCGCAAGGTCGTGGTCATCTCGGCCGGCCCCGAGGAGATAGTCCGGCCACTATGCCGCCATCTGGGCATAGAAGACGTGATCGCCACCAGGACCGAGGTCGGCCCCGGCGGGCGCTATACCGGCACCATCGAGTTCTATGCCTATGGCCCGGCGAAGGCGGAGGCCATGGTCGAAATGGCCGGTTCCGACGGGATCGATCTGAGCGATTCCTACGCCTACTCCGACTCTGTGACCGACCTCCCGATGCTCGAAGCAGTGGGCCACCCGGTGGTGGTGAACCCGGACGGCGAACTGGAGAAGATCGCAAGTGAGCGGGGATGGGAGATTCGGCACTTCGAGTCGGCGGTGACCATTCGGGACCGGATGCCGGTGAAGACGATGTCTGGCGTGGCCGTGGTCGGCGGGGTGGCTGCCGCCACCTATTGGCTGATCAAGATGAGGAAGAAGAGGGGCTGATCACCCGCCATTCGAACCCGGCCCGGGTCACGGCGTCGATCAACTCGCCGGGGGCCATCAAACCCCCATCGAGGGCCAACAGCACCTCCCGGCCCAGCCCGAAACCTTCGATCGACCACAGGCCGTCCCGATCCAGAGAGTCGTGGACGAGGCCGCCGTCGACCACCTTCACTGCCTCGGTCAACGGAGCGGCGATCAAAAGGGCAGGTCCGACTTCGCTTGGCTGCTCACGGTCGAGGATCTCACCCGAGGCATCGACCACGACCCGTGCCGCTCCCGCCTCGACCAACTTGCGCAACGCCGGGATGTCGATCACGAGACCAAAGTACCCTCCTCGCTGATGTCGGGACGGGCGATGATCATCGTGGCGGGGGGAACCAGTTCCCGATTCGGGGGCGACAAGCTGATGACACCGATCGCAGGCCGGCCCCTGGTGCTGCACACCGTGGCGGCGGTGGCAGCGTTGGTGGACATGTGTGTCCTCGTCTGCCGTGAGGACCAGTTCGATGCACTCAGGATGACTCACCCCGTGGTGACCCTGGTTCGGGGAGGGGCGACCCGTACCCGAAGCGAGCTAGCCGGTCTCGAGGCCCTGCCCGATGAGGCGGAGCTGATCGGGATCCACGACGGAGCAAGACCCCTGGTCTCTCCCGGATTGATCACCCTTTTGTTCGATACCGCGGCCGAAATGGGTGGTGCCGTGCCGGTGGTACCGCCGTCACGGCCCTTGATCCGCCGCACCGATCTGGGCCCGGTGCCAGGAGTGGCCGTGGCGCAGACGCCTCAGGTGTTCCGGGGCCCGGCACTGCGGATGGCATACCGGGCGGCGGCGGCGAGCAGCTTCGAGGGTCAGGACACCGCCGACGTGGTTCGTGCGTTCAGCGATGTGACGATTGCGGCCGTGGACGGAGAGCCGGGGAACATCAAGGTCACCTACCCCTCCGACCTCGACGTCGTCAGGGCAGCGTTAGATCCCTCTCATAACGCACTTCGGTGACCTCGGTCCCCCCGATGGTCTCAAGTCGGATCGGGCGACCCTTGACCCAGCCTTGGCGCTCATAGAAGGCACGGGCCCGTTCGTTCCTCTCCACCACCCAGAGCAAGGCCCGCTCGAAGCCGTCCCCGGCCAGTTTGATCTCGCCGGCGGTCAGCAGCGCCGCTCCCATTCCCTGGCGCCAATGAGCGGGGTCCACGTAGATAGCCAAGATCTCTCCCCACCCAGCATCGTCTGAAGGGCCGACCAGACAGAAGCCGGCCACGCCCACCTCGGCATCGGCCACAAAGGCGACCCGTTCTCCCCTCAGGAGAAGCGCCTCCCACCATCCGGTGCGGACCTCGATATCGAGAGAGCCCAGGAAATCGCGGCTGAATATCCCCTGATAGGCGACCTGCCAGGAGGCGATGTGAACCCTGGCGATCCCGCCGGCATCGGCCGGCAAGGCGACCCTCACCATGATTTCAAAGTTAAACGGTTGACAAATGGTCGGGAATTACCGACCATACGGGAATGACCGACCTTCAACCACCAGGCTACGAACTGGAAGAGACACTTGCGCTCCAGGGCACCGAACAGGTTCGAGCGCTATTCGAGGACACCCGTCTTCGCATCGTAGACCTCCTCCTGGAACGGGCGGCCACCATCACCGAGTTGGCTGCAGTATTGGACAAGCCGAAGGGAACAGTGGGCCACCATGTCGCTGTCCTCGAAAATGCGGGCCTGATCCGGGTGGTCAGGACCCAGAAGTTCAGAGCGATCGAAGCCAAGTTCTACGGGCGAACCGCCCGCACCTTCCTGCTCACCCCACGGGTCGATGTGGACTTGGTCGTCTCCCCCGACTACTTCCTCACCTCGGCTGCTGCAGAGTACGCCAAGGCGGCACAGGGTGAGGAAGAGTTGATCCATCACACGATGATCAGCACCCTGCGCTATGCCCGGATCCCCAATGAGCGGGCGAGGGAATGGGTGCTGCGCCTCGGCGAGCTGTCTCAAGAATTCGTCAGCGATGAGAGGGCCGGTGACACTACCTTCGGGCTGTTGGTCGCTCTCTACCCCACCGATCGACCCCATCTCCCCGATCCCAAGGAAGGGACATGAGCACGCCCCTGGGCCGTAACTACTGGAAACTGTGGACCGCTTCTGTCATCTCCAACTTCGGGGATGGCGTGGCCATCATCGCTTATCCGTGGCTGGCGTCAGCGGTCACCCGCAACCCGGTGCAGATCGCCCTGGTGGCCGTGGCCACCCGTCTCCCCTGGCTGGTGTTCACCCTCCCCGCAGGAGTCATCACCGACCGGGTCGACAGGCGGAAACTCGTGGCCTGGATGGACGTCGCCCGGTTCCTGATGACCGCGGGTGTGGCCATCGCGGTGCTGGCCACACAGGATCAGCTGGCCACCGCCGATGAAATCGCCGCCGGAACGGCCGCTCTCCCCGAAGCCTCGACCTTCCTGCTGGTGATGATCTACGCCGCTGCGCTCCTCCTCGGTGCCGCCGAGGTTCTCCGTGACAACTCGGCTCAAACCCTGATGCCGGCCATCGTCGAAGAGGAGAACCTGGAACGGGCCAACGGAAGGCTCTGGGGGGCGGAGATGATCATGAATTCGTTCGTGGGGCCGCCCCTGGGCGGGTTCCTGCTCGCAATCGCCTTCGCCCTTCCCTTCTTCGTCGACGCCGGGACCTTCGCGGTGGCTGCCGCCCTGGTGTTCATGATCAGTGGCAACTTCCGGGCCAAGAGAGCGGCGCCCGGGCCGGAGGCGAAGGCGTCGTTCCTGGGTGAGATGAAGGAGGGTGTCCGCTGGCTCTGGCAACACCCCCTGTTCCGACCCATGGCGATATCGCTGGGGGTGACCAACGCCATGTTCAGCCTGGCATGGGCCACCTTTGTTTTGTTCGCCCAGGAGATTCTCGGGCTGGGTGCCACCGGGTTCGGGGTCCTGATGACGGCTGGAGCCGCGGGCGGAGTTCTCGGCTCCTTCCTCTCGCCCGGCATCTCAAAGCGGATCGGCCAGGGGCCTTCGTTGTTCCTCACCCTCGGAGTCTGTGCCTTCACGCTCACGGTGACGGGTTTGGCCTCATCAGGCCTGGTGGTCTGGGTGATGTTCGCCTTGGAGGCCCTGGTCTCGGTGTTGTGGAACGTGATCACCGTCTCGCTGCGTCAGGCCCTGATTCCCGACCATCTCCTGGGTCGGGTCAACTCGGTATACCGGTTCTTCGGATGGGGGATGATGCCGATCGGGGCGGTCCTGGGCGGTGTGATCGTGGCGGTCGCCGAGCCTCTCGCCGGACGGGAATGGGCGCTAAGAGCGCCCTTTATCTTCGCCGCGCTGGTTCACGTCGCGCTCCTCTTCTACGCCGTGCCCAACCTCAACACCGGGCGCATCGAAGCTGCTCGAGCCACGGCCCACACTCAGGAGGCGGGTGTGGAGTCTGTGGAGGGTTGATCGTCGGCAGCGGCCCCGCTCGGCTCGACCTCGACCTCCTCTGAATCGGGCTCGGGATCTGCGTCACGGCGATCGCTAGCGCTTCCCAACACCCAGAAAGCGAGGGCGGCGAGAGAGGCGGCGGTAAAAGCCAACGCCAGCCATCCCCACCCCTCGGTCGCCGCGCTGAAACCATCCTCGGTGGTGGTGGTGACCGAGCCGGATGGGTTCGAGATGTCGGCGCCCAGGTCGGTGAGGGTCACCGGAGCGGATTGCGCGGGGTCATCGCCCAGGGTCTCGAACACGACTTGATAGTTGGCCGGCCGCAGCTCCGTGGTGATGCCGTAGACGCCGTCTCCCCTCGACAGCAGGGGAAGAGTCACAGGATCCTCCCCGGAAAGAGCGAAATGGGCGACGACCGCGTCGGCCGTGGTCTGCACTTCGACTTGGACCTCGACCTCCATCGACGCCTCGGACTGGGAGATGACCTCGGCTGTGGCCTCCCCGAAGCCGCCGCCGATTTCCACGGCTGCGAGGAGGATTAGAGCGGTGATATGGAACATCCTGGCTGATGGTACGACGTCGGCCTCCCCGCGACCAGGCCTCAAGACAGCCACTGTCCCCTCGTGATCAGCACTTCCCGGAGGTAATCCGGCCGGTCGGTGATGATCCCATCAACTCCGAGGTCGAGAAAGGCCTCCATCTCACCTGGCTCGTTGACCGTCCAGACGTGCACCTGGAGACCGCTGGCGTGCGCGGCGTCGACCAACCGCTTGTCGACGACCTTGATCCCTCTCACCCGGGTCGGCAATTGCAGGGCGCTGGCCCGCCCTCCAGCCCCTCTGCCGACCCTCGAGGTCAACAACCACATTCGGCTCAGCATGGGACCGGTGGAGGTGGCAACCCGACCCCCGGTGGCCTTGCGGAATTCCTCGAGACGCTGATCGGAGAAGGACCCGACGATCAAACGATCGTGCAAGGACAGCCTTTCGATCAGCTCGGCAAGAGGCTGCACCAGGCCTTCCTCCTTGAGGTCCACGACGAAGGAGGTATCCGGCAGGCTGGTGACAGCCTCCTCGAGGCTGGGGATGCTCACACCCCGGCCCCGAAAGGGATACCCACCCGAGATGTTGTGCCGGAAACCGGCGTCGAGTGCCGCCAACTCGTCGAAGCCGAATCTGCTGACTGCTCCCGTGCCCTCGGTGGTCCGATCGACGGTCTCGTCGTGGATACAGACCAAGACGTCATCGGCGGTCAGGCGGAGATCGGTCTCCAGGAACCTGAAACCCAGGGCCACCGCCTGGAGGAACGCTTCCATCGTGTTCTCGGGCCAGAGTTGTCTGCTTCCCCGGTGCGCGATGGCGAGCGGCGGGGCCCAATGCTGGGGAATCATGTAGGAACCAAAATAATGGACCCCGCCAGAGGCGGGGCCCAACAAACTCCCGGATAGAAGGGTCTTAGAGGGCCACGCGATCCTTGAGACCCTTGGATGCGGCGAAGTGCGCATACTTCTTCGCCGGAATTCTGATGGTTTGCCCGGTTGCGGGATTGCGGCCCATACGCTCCGAACGGGACTTGAGGCTGAAATTGCCGAACCCGGTGATATTCACCTTGCGGCCGGCATCGAGCTCCACGGCGATTATGCCTTCGCCAGACTTGGTGGAGAAGATGATGTCAATGATCTCGGCGGCTTTCGCCTTCGAGACGTCCGCCTTGTTGGCGAGCTTGTCCGCCATCTCGGATTTGTTCACGGCCCCTCCTTGTGGGTCGACGATTGGGCCCCGCCGCTGTGCGACGATTGGGTCACGATAGGCGAAATCCCCGAAAGAACCGATCATTACTGGCAATTGGCCTGACCGACACCCCCTCGCCCGACCTGAAGGTCGGACGGTCCCCCCGCTCCGCAGGGGGACAGCTAGACCTTGACCAGGTACAACTCCAGGGTCAGCCGCCCCGCCTCCCCGTGACCGAAGGCGACACCGATCTCCGAGTTGAGCCAGGCCAGATCCTGGTTGCCTGTCTGAAAGGTGATCAACTCCCGGGGATCGGCGGACTTGTCAGGGTTGGCGATGGAGATCCCTCTGGCGGTGTAGGCAACAGAATCCCGTTTCTCGCCGATCACTCCGTAGATGATCAGGTCCATGTTCCCGTCCTCGCGGACGGTGGCATGATCGACACCGGCCATCGGGCGCTCGCCCTCCCAATGAGGCCCGGTGGCAACCCCTTCGAACGGAAAGTCGATTCTCATCCCCTGGGGGGCCTGGCCCAGGATTCGCATTCCGAGGCTGGCGTCGATGCTGCAGAACTTCTCCAATGAGGGCAATGGACCTCCACATCTCGCGGTTCTGGCACGCTAGTGGTCTGTCGCTCAATTGATGCCGCGGTGTCGCCGAGCCATTCGGGGTCGCTGGCAAGGACGCAGGACGAAGGCGCACCTGTAGGTGCGTTG
>Ga0209640_10000088_pt1 | contig 56171 bp, 53 predicted proteins | sample RifCSP10_1_FD_184018 | JGI IMG/M metagenome (GOLD analysis project Ga0209640, IMG submission 184018) | Soil microbial communities from Rifle, Colorado - Rifle CSP2_sed 10_1 (SPAdes) (version 2) | ecosystem: Environmental > Terrestrial > Deep subsurface > Rock core/Sediment | place: Rifle...
GGTCACCGGCTACGAGGAAGTTGACGTCTACAGCCGCGGCGACATCGACGGCGGTTTTGGTGCCGTGTTCGCCCCGCCGTCGGGACCGGGCTTCATCCCGTTCCCGGCCGAGTCTGCAGACGGGCTGCCGGATCACAGCCAGTTGACTCAGGAAGTCCGCCTCGAATCGCGTGATTGGGGCGCGTTCGACTGGCAGGCGGGTATCTTCCATTTCGACGAAGAAATCACGATCGAGAGCTTCAATTACGACACGCTCGCGGGCGGCGTCCAGAACGGCTATGCGGTGCAGAACCAGGACAACGAGTCCTGGGCCGTGTTCGGTTCAATCAGCTACGAGGTGTCCGATACGCTGACTCTGGGTGCCGGCGTGCGTTACACCGACGACGAGAAGGATTTCGACGCCGAGCGATTCCAGTCGCCGATTGGCGGCGGCGCCATCGGTCCGATCCTGGTCTCGACCAGCGACGAGGACGTGAGCTGGGACGTCAGCGCGACCTGGGGCCTTAGCGAGGACACCAACGTCTACGCGCGCGTTGCCAAGGGCTTCCGCGCGCCGAGCATCCAGGGCCGTCTGCTGTTCGGCAACACCGTCTCGGTCGCGGATTCCGAGACGATCATGTCGTATGAGGCCGGCATCAAGACCAACCTGTGGAACGACCGCGCAAGGCTCAACTTCACGGTCTATTCGTACACCATGGACGACCAGCAGTTGACGGCCGTCGGCGGTGCAACGAACTTCAACACGCTGATCAACGCCGACCAGACCGATGGCATGGGGGCGGAACTGGACTTCGAGGCCTACCTGACCGACTCCCTGCACATCACGCTCGGCGCCAGCTACAACGACACCGAGATCGACGACCCCAACCTCGGTGTCCAGGTCTGCGGTAGCGGTTGCACGTTCACCGACCCGATCACGTCGCCCGCGATTCCGCCCTTCGTGCCGGCCACCGTCAGCATCGACGGCAACCGCCTGCCGCAGTCGCCGGAGTGGACCTTCAACCTGACGACGCGGTTCAGCTGGCCGGTCGGCGGCGGCGAGTTCTTCATCTTCTCCGACTGGGCATACCGCAGCGAAGTGAACTTCTTCCTGTACGAGTCGGCGGAGTTTGAAGGCCCCTCGCTGCTCGAAGGGGGCCTGCGCATCGGTTACAACTGGAACGAGGGCCGGCGCCAGATAGCCGTATTCGCCCGGAACATCACGGACGAAATCGAGGCGGTCGGCGGCATCGACTTCAACAACCTGACCGGCTTCGTCAACGAACCGCGCCGCATCGGCGTGGAGTTCATGACGCAGTTCTGAGCTGCAGCCGGCCAGGATGCCGGAACTGCCGGAAGTCGAGACGACGCGCCGGGGCATCGAGCCCTGGCTCGTCGGCCGGCGGATCGAGCGGCTGATCGTGCGCGAATGGCGCCTGCGCTGGCGGGTGCCGCGCAGCCTGCCCGCCAGGATCCGTGGCGCGACCGTCCGCTCGGTCGGACGGCGCGCCAAGTACCTGCTGCTCACCACGGACGCCGGCACCCTGATCTGGCACCTCGGCATGTCGGGGAGCCTGCGCGTGCTCGATGCCGATTCGCCGCCGCTCGTCCACGACCACGTCGATCTCGTGCTGGATTCGGGCCGCTGCCTGCGTTTCAACGATCCGCGCCGTTTCGGCAGCCTGCTGTTCACCGCAGGCCCGCCCGAGCGCCATCGCCTGCTGGCGCCACTGGCGGTGGAACCGCTGTCCGACGCGTTCACTGCGGACGACCTGTGGCGGCGCGCGCGGGGCAGGAAAGCCTCGATCAAGGCGTTCATCATGGATTCCCGGGCGGTCGTCGGCGTCGGCAACATCTACGCGAGCGAAGCGCTGTTTCGCGCCGGGATTCGTCCGGGACTCGCCGCAGGCCGGGTCAGCAGATCCCGCATGGCCGCGCTGATTGCCGCGATCCGGGAAGTGCTCGGCGAGGCGATCAAAGTCGGCGGCACGTCGCTTCGCGACTACGTGGACCCGGCCGGGATGCCGGGCTATTTCGGCCGGAGGCTCTACGTTTACGAGCGCCGCGGCAAGCCCTGCCGTCGGTGCGGCACGTCGATACGGCAGTTCACGCAGGGAAGCCGCAGCACCTACTGGTGCCCCGGGTGCCAGCGCTAGGAAACTGGATTCACCCCTGGCGAGGCGTGTCGCGGCGCGCGGCGAGCGCCTCGGCCACGATCGGATGCACGAAGCGCGAGACGTCGCCGCCCAAGAGCGCGATCTCCCGCACCAGCGTCGATGAGATGAAGGTGAACTGCTCTTTGGGAGTCAGGAACACGTAATCCACGTCCGGCGCCAGGTGCCGGCTCATGTTGGCGAGCTGGAACTCGAATTCGAAATCCGACACCGCACGCAGTCCCCGGATCACGATGCCGCATCCCTGTTCGCGGGCGAGGTCGACGGTCAGTCCCGCGTAGCCGATGACGGTGACATTCGGCAGGTCCGCAAGGACGCGGCGCGCGAGATCGACCCTTGCGTCGGGCGAGAACAGCGGCGCCTTGCCGGGATTTGCCGCAATGCCGATGACTACGCGGTCGAATATGCCGGCCGCTCGCCGCACGAGGTCCTGGTGACCGTTGGTGATCGGATCGAATGTGCCGGGATAAAACGCGCTGCGTTTCGGATTCACGCCGGTCCCTCTCCGCCGCCCGGTTGTCGCCGTGCCAGATGATACCCGACGGCACCGGCACGACCGGACCGGTGACGATTCCAGCCGCCCGGCAGCGGCGGCGGACCGGCCTTCGCCGGCCCCTCGAGATAGATGCGCGCCGCAGGCAGCAGCCAGCCACTCGATTCGAGGGCGCGCATGGCAGCGGGCAGCAGGCCCGAATCGAACGGCGGATCGAGAAAGACGATGTCGAAGGGCTGCGGCGTGCCGCCGAGCCAGGCGAGCGCATCCGCGTGCAGGACAGTGGCGCGCCCGGGCGCCAGCTGGGTCACTGTCTCCCGGAGCCGGTCGGCGGCTTCGCGCTCGCGCTCGACGAAGGTGACGCCGGCGGCACCCCGCGACAGCGCCTCGAGTCCGAGCGCACCGCTGCCCGCGAAGAGATCCAGGCAGCGGCTGCCGGCCACGTCCGCCGCGAGCCAGTTGAACAGCGTTTCCCTGACCCGATCGGGGGTCGGCCGGAGGCCTTTCAGGCCGGGAAAGCGGATGCGCCGGCCGCGCCACGCGCCGCCGATGATCCGCAGCGTGTTGGGTCTATTTTGCACCGCATTGTTACGAGTCGGGCCACGAACACGACGCATCGGCTGCCGCCAATCCCTTAGACTTGCGAGATCATTCGGGCAAAGCGTAGGCTGGCCCGAAACAATCGAGCGCGATGATACGCGCCCTGATCTGGGACAACACATTGCCGGAGCCCCCGTCATGAGCATTCGTTTCGCCGCTGCTGCCTTGCTTGCTGGACTGGTGCTCGGAGGGTGCTCTGGCTCCTCGTCGGACGGCATCGGTGCGACGGATCCGACTTCCGGCAACGGCGCGCCCGCCGCTCCGCCGGCCGGCGTTGGCTCCTTCAAGGCACTGTTCATTGCCGCGAGCGGTGCTTTTCCGTATCCGACCGACCTGTATTTCAACGGCAGCACCGACGGTACGCTCAATATTCTATCGGCGGTGTTGTTCCCGGGCCGCCTCACGATGAACCAGCTGGACGGCTTCTCGACCACCGCGAGCAGTTACTTCCGCTTCAGCCAGCCGGTCCGGAACGACGCGACGATGCTGAACTCGAACGTACGCATCGTCGAGATGATCATGCTGCGCCAGTCCACCGGCGTATACGCGCCGGTGGCAACCAGCCCGTTGCGCGGCGCCAATCCGATCCTGTCGCCGGGCGTCGACTACAGCGTGCGGCTGGCACCCGAGACCGACACGGGCGGCACCGAAGTGGAGATCGTGTGGCTGAAGCCGCTCAATCCCAGCACGGGCGTGTTCTGCCCCGCCCCGCTGCCGCCCACGGCGATCTGCGGCATCGGCTACATCGTGCTGGTCACCAACGGCATCCAGAACACCAGCAACACGCCGGCTACGCCCGACACCGACTACCTCGCGGTCCGGACCGAGGCGATCGCCGAACTGACGCGGGCGCAGACGCCGCCGAACAACCCGGCCACGTATTCGCCGACCTGCCCCGGCATCACGAATGCGACCCTGAACGGCATCTGCCGCCTGACGTACGCTCACCTCGGCACCGGCGCGCGATTGCCGGCACCGGCCACGGTCAATCCGGCGTCGGTCATCGTGTCCTACAGTTTCACGACGCAGTCCACGCGTGACTCGGTGGCGGCACTGGCGGCGGCCAACACAGCCCAGCCGATGACCGCCACATTCACCGGCCTCAACACCCAAAACCTGTCGGCCTCGTTGCCTGGTATCGCTGACGTGTATACGGGCTCACTGCAGATCCCGTACTTCATGACGCCGCCGAGCGTCGCCGACCCGACGGCCCCGCTCAGCAAGTACTGGACGGCGGCCGGCGCCTCGACCGTGCCGGGTATCTCGGCCACGAGCCGCGACATAACCCGCTTCAACCCGCTGCCGGCCAAGGTCGCGGATCTGCTGATCCCGACGATTATCTTCAAGCCGAACGGCTCGTCGCCGAGCGGCGGCGTGAAGCCAGCCAACGGCTGGCCGGTCGTGATCTTCATCCACGGCCTGGGGAGCGATCGGTCGAGCGCGGCCGCAATCGCCGATTCCTATGCGCAGGCAGGCTTCGTAGTGGTCGCCATCGACCAGGTGATGCACGGCATCACCAGCACCGCTAACCCCCTCTACGCCGGCCCCGCCAACCCGGCTTACAACGTGCTTTACGGCGCCGGCGTGCGCGAGCGCACGTTCGATGTCGACTACATGAACAATGCCACGGGCGCTACCGGACCCGACGGCATCTTCGATGCGTCCGGCGCCTGGGCCATCAACATCGCGCACCAGCAGAGTGCCACGGCCACCACCGGCTCGCCGCTGGTGTCGCGCGATGGCCTGCGGCAGATGAGTTCTGACCTGATCACGCTGAGCAAGTCGCTGGCGGCCAACAACCTCGATCTCGACGGGGTGGCCGGCGGCGACATCGATGCCACGCAGATCCACTATGCCGGCATTTCGCTCGGCGGCATCGCCGGCTCGATCTGCATCTGCAGCGATATCCGGAGCGCCTACCTGAATGTACCGGGGGCACCGCTGCCCACGATCCTGCGCACGTCGCCCTCGTTCCAGGGCCGCATCAACGCAGGCCTGGCGGCTGCCAACCCGCTGCTCGTGCCAACTGCGGCGCTGTATTCGCAGTACTTCCGCGAGTTGCAGGCCGCCTATGACCCGGGCGACCCGGCCAACTACATCCGCACGATCGTGGCTGCCAAGCCGACGGTGCTGACCAAGGTCATCGGCGACAAGGTCGTGCCGAATGGCACCAACGACTACCTGATCCTCGCGGCCGGCGCCACCAAGGCGACGACTGCGGGCCTGCAGGCAGTCGCCGCCGGCGCGCCGCGGTACGTTACCTTCCTGTCCACGCAGCCGGCCGGTGCTCCGGATGTGGTGGGCGCGGGGCCGACTCACAGCTCGCTGCTGAGCCCGTTCGGCAGCCTGGCGGCGACGATGGAGATGCAGACGCACGCCGTGTCGTTCGCGGCCACGGGTGGCGCCGCCTTCCAGGTGGTGAACGCCACGCTGCTGGAGCCGTAAGCGACTGGCCCTGCCAGGGCTGCGCCGAAAAAGGGATCGGGGCCGCAGGCGCGGCCCCGATCCTTTTCGGCGCCTCGAAAACCGGCACAACCCCTTGCTCACGGTAATGGCTGCGAGTCAGTACAATTCGCCCGGCCACCAGGACGCCCATGTTCGGTTCCCGTGCTAACAGACCCGATAAGCCTGTCGCGCAACCCGTCGAGGGCAACTTCTTGGCACGCCTGCGCGCGAAGGTCAATCGCGGCACTTCCTGGGTTGCGGACCTGCTGCCCGGCCGCAAGATCGACGATGCCTTGCTCGAGGAGCTCGAATCGCGGCTGCTCGCTGCGGATGTCGGCGTCGAGGCGACGGAATCGGTGCTGGCGGACCTCCACCGCATGGTCGAGCGCAAGGAACTCGGCGACGCGGCCGCGCTGCTCGAGGCGCTGCGCGGCGCGCTGCTCGCAATGCTGCAGCCGGTCGAGCGGCCGCTGGTCATCGACCGCGCGCGCAAGCCATTCGTCATCCTGGTAGTCGGCGTCAATGGCTCCGGCAAGACCACGACCATCGGCAAGCTCGCGCGCCGGCTGAAGGGCGATGGACTCAACGTCATGCTCGCGGCCGGCGATACGTTTCGCGCGGCCGCGGTCGAGCAGCTAGCCGTCTGGGCCGAGCGCAATGGCGTCGCTCTCATTTCACAGCAGCCCGGCGCCGATCCGGCCGCGGTCGTCTTCGACGCGCTGCAGGCCGCGAAGGCGCGCGGAATCGACGTGCTGATCGCCGACACTGCGGGCCGGCTGCACACGCAGTCGCACCTGATGGACGAGCTCGCGAAGGTCGCCCGCGTGATCAAGCGGCTCGATCCGGACGCGCCGCACGAGGTCCTGCTGGTGCTGGATGCCGGCCTCGGGCAGAACGCGCTGCGCCAGGCGGAACAGTTCCACAAGGCGGTCGGCGTCAGCGGCATTGCCGTGACCAAGCTGGATGGCACGGCGCGGGGCGGCATCGTCGTCGCAATCGCGCGGCGCTTCGGCCTGCCGATCCGCTTCGTCGGCGTTGGCGAACAGGCCGGGGATTTCGGTGTCTTCGACGCCCGGGCCTACGTCGATGGCCTGTTGCGGCCCGTCGCCGGAAATTCGACGTGATCCGCTTCGACCGCGTGTTCAAGCGCTATCCGAACGGCCGCGAGGCGCTCTCGGAGCTCTCGTTCGAGCTCGAGACCGGCGAGATGGCGTTCCTCACCGGGCATTCAGGCGCCGGCAAGAGCACGGTGCTCCGGCTCGTCGCGCTCCTGGAACGGCCGACGCGCGGCACGGTCGTCGTCAACGGACGCAACACCGCGGCGCTGCGCCGTTCCGCGATCCCGGCATTCCGCCGCCAGGTCGGCGTCGTGTTCCAGGACCATCGGCTGCTGGACGACCGGCCTGTGTTCGACAACGTCGCGCTGCCGCTCGCGATCGCGGGCGTGCCGCGCCGCGAGATGGACAAGCGCGTGCGCGCGGCGCTCGACCAGGTCGGCCTGCTTGGCAAGGAGCGCTCGTTTCCGCTCGAGCTCTCGGCCGGCGAACAGCAGCGGGTCGGTATCGCGCGCGCGGTCATCACCAAGCCGCCGGTGCTGATCGCCGACGAACCGACCGGGAATCTCGATCCCGACCTCGCGCTTGAGGTCATGAACCTGTTCCAGCGGTTCAACGCAGTCGGCGTGACGGTGGTGGTCGCGACCCACGACGTGCACCTGCTCGAGCGCTTCCGCGTCCGCCGGATCCATATCGAGCAGGGCCGGCTCGCGAGCAATTCCTATGTCGCTGCCTGAAGAACTGAGGGCGGCACGGCCGGTCGGGCCGCGCACGATCGGCGGGGCGGCGTCGACCTGGCTGGAGCGCCATGCTCAGTCGCTGGTCGGCTCGCTCGGACGCCTTGCCCGCCAGCCTTTTGCCACGCTGCTGACGATCGCGGTGATCGGCATCGCGCTGTCGCTGCCTGCCGCGCTGTACCTGGTGGTCGCCAATATGCGGGCCGTGACGGCCGACCTCGGCGAGACCGTGCAGCTGTCCGTCTACCTGCGGATTCCGACGACCGAGTCCCAGGCGAAAAAAGCCGCGAGCGCGATACGGGCGCGGATCGAGATCGAGCAGGCCGTGCTCGTGAGCCCCGACGAGGGCCTCGCCGAATTCCGCGCGATGTCGGGCATCGGCGAGGCGCTGCAGGCGCTCACGGAGAATCCGTTGCCCTGGGTCGTCAAGGTCCGGCCGGCGCCGCGGCACGACTCGGCCGCGGCCGTCGAGACGCTCGCCGCGGAATTGCGCAAGCTCGAGGAAGTCGAACTGGTCGAAGCGGACACGGCATGGGTCAGACGCCTGCACGCCATACTGGACACCCTGCGGCAGCTGGTATTTCTCGCGGCCGCCGTGCTGGCCGCGGGCGTGCTCGCCATCGTCGGCAATACGATTCGTCTCGAGATCAACGGGCGCCGCGCGGAAATCGAAGTCACCAAGCTGGTCGGCGGCAGCAATGCCTTCGTGCGCAGGCCGTTTCTCTATTCAGGGCTGTGGCAGGGCCTCGGCGGAGGGTTGCTGGCCGTCGGGCTGCTGGCCATCGGCCTTGCGGCCATTGGGCCGCCGGTGGCGCGGCTCGCCTCCGCGTACGGCGCGACCTTCGCACTGATCGGGCTGACCCCGCGCGAATGGCTGACCCTTGTCGGCGGCGGCGCCGCACTCGGGCTGCTGGGCGCCTGGCTGGTCGCCGCCTATCATTTGCAGCGCATCGAACCTCGCGCGTAAATATTTGTTTCTGAAGATTTTTTTGCTCAGGCAAGTCATGAACTTTCCGCCCGGTTAGCACTCTATCGGCACGACTGCTAAAGTACGTACGCGGAGGTGAAGCAAACAATGTCTGGCACTGCGCTGGCGCTCCCGAATCCGTCACTCGTGCTGTCGGGGCCGGTCGGGAGTCTCGAGGCCTATATCGAACGCGTGTCCGGCATCCCGATGCTGGGCCGCGACGAAGAGCTGGCACTCGCCCGCCGTTTCCGCGATCACCAGGATCTCGACGCGGCGCGCGACCTGGTGCTGTCGCATCTCCGTTTCGTCGTGCACATCGCACGTGGTTACATGGGCTATGGCCTGCCGGTCGCCGACCTGATCCAGGAAGGCAACGTCGGCCTGATGAAAGCCGTCAAGCGGTTCGATCCCCGCATGGGCGTGCGGCTCGTCAGCTTCGCCGTGCACTGGATTCGCGCCGAGATTCATGAGTACGTGATCCGCAACTGGCGGCTCGTGCGCGTGGCGACTACCAAGGCGCAGAGAAAGCTCTTCTTCAATCTGCGCCGGATGAAGAAGAACCTCGCGTGGCTGTCCGACGCGGAGACCCGGGCGGTTGCAGGCGAGCTCGGCGTCGCGCCGCGTGAAGTGCGTGAAATGGAACAGCGGCTGTCGGCGCGCGACCTGTCATTCGATCCCGCGCCCGATACGGACGACGACGAGTCCTTTGCCTCGCCGTCTCTCTATCTGCCATCGCCGGAATCCGATCCGGCCGCGATCATCGAACAGGGCCAGTGGGACGGCGAAGTCGCCGCCTCCCTTGCAACGGCGCTGGACAGCCTCGATGAACGCAGCCGCACGGTGATCCGGGCGCGCTGGCTTGCGGAAGACAAGAAAACCCTGCAGGACCTCGCCCATGACTATGGCGTATCCGCCGAGCGCATCCGCCAGATCGAGTCCGCCGCAATGCGGAAGCTCCGCACCGCGATGAGCGGCGTATAAAAGGGGACGCACCCCTTTTCGAAAAAGGGGTGCGTCCCCTCTTGCGTCCCCTTTTACGAGGCCGCGGCCTGGACCGCGGCCGCAACCGCCTCGTGCATGCTGCGATCCAGCGGATCCGGCACCAGGTCATCGCCCGGCGCCAATTCCGCGATCCGCCGTGCGGCGGCCAGCAGCATCTGATCGGTGAAGCTCGTCGCGCGCGCGGCAAGCGCGCCCTTGAACAGCCCCGGAAATCCCAGCACGTTGTTGATGCCCTTGCCGTCCGCCGCGATCGCAGCGCCGTGCTGCATCGCGACCGCGGGCTCGATCTCCGGGTCCGGGTTCGACAGGGCCATGATGATCTGGCCCTTGCGGACCGTCGCAGGCCTGATCAACCCGCGCACACCGGTGGTGGCAATGACGATGTCGCAGACTTTCATGATTTCCTCGAGGGTGGCCGGCTGACCGCCCATCGCGGCGAAGCGCCTGCGCGCGCCTTCGTCGAGATCGGCGCCCAGCACGCGCTTGACGCCGGCGCACATCAGCAGCCGGACGATGCCGATGCCCGCGGCGCCGAGCCCGATCTGGCCGATGACGCAGTTGCCGAGCTCGCGACCGGCGCGCCGAGTGGCGTTGAGCGCGGCAGCCAGCACGACGACCGCAGTTCCGTGCTGGTCGTCGTGGAGCACCGGCCGGTTCAGCCGGGCACGCAGGCCGGACTCGATCTCGAAACAGGAAGGCGCCGCGAAATCTTCGAGCTGGATCGCTCCGAACCCGGTCGCGATGGCGGCGACATGCTCGATGCAGCGCTTCGGATCGGTCTCGTCCAGCAGGATCGGCACTGCATTGATGCCGGCAAGCGTGGCAAACAGCGCCGCCTTTCCTTCCATGACCGGCAGTCCCGCCAGCGCGCCCACATGGCCGAGACCGAGCACGGCCGTGCCGTTGGTCACGATGGCAACCGTATTGCCGAGGCCGGTGTACTCCCAGGCCAGGGCGGGATCCTTCTGGATTGCAAGGCAAACGCGCGCAACGCCAGGCGTGTAGATGTCACGCAGGATCTGCTGGGTGGTGATCGCGATCGCGGAAACCGTGTGGAGCTTGCCGCCGCGATGGCGGTCGAAAACGCGATCCGACTTGCCGACGAAGCGCGCATTGGGCAACGCGTCGATGCGGCCGTAGAGACTGCGGTCCGTCTCTTCGTCCATCTCCAGCGTGATTTCCCACAGTGTGCGGCCCTGCTCGCGCCGTTTCGCCTGCAAATGGTCGATCGTCAGGCCGGCCTCGGCAATGACCTGCAACACCTTGGCCAGGCTGCCGGGCTGATGCACGGTCTCGATCATCAGGATTTCAGGAATTTTCACCGCGCACTCCCGGGCAGGCTGACGCTGCGTCCGCGGCATGGTAATGAATCAGCCCGGATCAGTGGTATTCTTATGCGCTGGCGGCCATTTTTACCCGCTGCCGGGCCGGCGAATTCGCGAGGAAATCAAGATGATCACCCGTCTCTGCACTTTCGCGCTGGCGGCGGTTGCCGCCGCAATCCTGGGCCTGTCCGGCTGCGGCAGCCAGAAAGAACCCGCGGAGCAGGCCATGGCGGCGATCGACAAGACGCTCGCGGATTCGGGTGCCCAGGTGCAAAAGTACCTGCCCGAACGCTACGGGGAGATCGACGCGAAGATCAAGGCATTGCGCGATGCCATGGCGCAGGAGCGATTCGGCCAGGTAGTCGCCGACGCGGCGGGCGTCACCGATGAACTGCGCCGCGCGGTCGCCGACGCGATGATCGAGCGCGCCAAGACCCGCGCCGCCATGGAAACGGAGTGGGCAGCGCTGATCGAATCGATGCCGGCGATGATCGCGGCCGTCGACAAGAAACTCGCGGTCCAGGGCGGCCGGCCGCCGCAGGGCATGGACAAGGACGCCTGGAAGGCACTCGTCGAATCTTATGACGCGGCCCGGGAGTCCTGGGGCAAGGCCGCCGCGGAGATGACGAGGGCGAACTTCGAGTCCACGGTATTGGCGGGCCGCGATGCAAAGACAAAGATCGCAGGCATCATGGAAACCCTGGGCCTCAAGGCTTCCTGAGGAGGAAATCGTGAACAGAGTGACACGCATTGCCGCTCTCGCGTCCCTGCTTGCGGTCGCGACCGCGTGTTCGCAGAAGGACCCGGCGCAGGAAGCCATCGCCGCCGCAGAGAACGCGCTGGCCGCCGTGTATGAAGATGCGCAGAAATACGTTCCGGAGCGCTATGCCGAGGTCAAGGCGGAACTCGAGGCTGCCCGTGCCGCATTCAATGAGGAGCGCTACGCGGATGCCATCGCCGCAGTCAAGGAAGTGCCGGCACATGCCGAAGAACTCGCCAGCGAAGCCGTCGCGGCGAAGCAGCAACGCCTGTCCGAACTCAATGCCGACTGGGCGCGGCTGTCGGGGAGCCTGCCGGGGCTGATGACGAGCATCGGCAGCCGGCTGGGCGAACTCGGCAAGATGCGCCGCCCGCCCGCCGGCATGGACAAGCAGCTGCTCGAGGAAGCGAATGCCGCCTATGGCAGCGCACAGTCGGCCTGGGAAGAGGCCGGCGGCGCTTTCACCGCCGGCGATCTCGAGGGCGCCGTCGGCAAGGCGCGCGATGCCGAGGCCATGGCCCAGGATCTCGTCACCCGGCTCGGCATGCAGGCCGGCTGAAGCCCGGGGTCCCGACGATGGCAACCGCCACTGATCGCGCCGCGACGCGCGGAGCGCTGGATGCGCTCGACCTCTATGACATCCGCGCGTCCCTCACCGACGAGGAGCGGATGGTGCGGGACTCCGTCGCCCGCCTGGTCGACGACAAGGTCCTGCCCGTCATCCAGAAGCACTTCGAGGAACACACGTTTCCGCGCGAACTCGTGCCGGAAATCGCCGGACTCGGCCTGCTCGGCAGCTCGCTGACGGGCTACGGCTGCGCCGGCATGAATGCCGTGTCCTACGGCCTGATCTGCCAGGAACTCGAGCGCGGGGACTCCGGGATCCGTAGCTTCGTATCCGTGCAGTCGAGCCTCTGCATGTATCCGATCCATGCCTACGGTAGCGATGCGCAGAAGGAGAAGTACCTGCCGCGCATGGCAACGGGCGAACTGATCGGCTGCTTCGGGCTGACCGAGCCGCATGGCGGCTCGGATCCTTCCAACATGAAGACCCATGCGAAGCGACGCGGCCGCGATTGGGTCCTCAATGGCGCCAAGATGTGGATCACCAACGCGCCCATCGCCGACCTCGCGGTCGTCTGGGCGAAGACCGAGGAAGGCATCCGCGGGTTCCTGGTCGAGAAGGGAGCACGCGGATTCGCCGCCCCGGAGATCGAGCGGAAGTTCTCGCTGCGCGCTTCGTCGACCGGCGCCCTCTTCTTCGAGGATGTCGTCGTACCCGGGGAGAGCGTGCTTCCGGGCAGCACGATCGGGCTGAAGGCGCCATTGTCCTGCCTGACGCAGGCGCGCTTCGGTATCACCTGGGGCGTGATCGGTGCGGCGCAGGCCTGCCTGTCGCAACTGCTCGACTACACGCAGACGCGGGTGCTGTTCGGCCGGCCGCTGGCCGCCAACCAGGCGATCCAGATCCGGCTCGCGGCCATGGCGCGCGGCATCACCTGCGCGCAGCTCCTCTCGTTGCAGCTCGGCCGCCTCAAGGATGCCGGGCGCATGCATCCGACTCAGGTGTCGCTCGCCAAGTGGAACAATTGCCGCATGGCGCTCGACATCGCGCGCGATGCGCGCGACATGCTGGGCGGCTCGGGGATCAGCGCCGAGTACGTGCCGATCCGGCATGCGCTCAATCTCGAGAGCGTGATCACGTACGAGGGCACCGAGACGATTCACCAGCTCACGATCGGGCGCGAGCTCACCGGCATCAACGCGTTCTGACGCGTGCGGAGGTGTCCCATGTCAAGCAATCGAACGGTACTGTCGGCGGCGATGACTCTGATGGTTTCACTCGCGCTCGCCGTGCCGGTTGTGGAGGCGGATCCGCCGTCCCAGGCGCCGGCGCATGGCTGGCGCAAGAAGCACGACCCCTACTACATCGGCTACACCGGCTATCGCTGGAATGACGATTACGGCGTCCGCGGCGGCCGCTGCGACCGCGACCGGGTGGGTACCGTACTCGGCGCCGTCGTCGGCGGCACGATCGGCTCGACTGTCGGCGATGACGACAACCGCCTGATCGCGATCCTGGCGGGCGCAGCGATCGGCGCGGTCATCGGGCGCGAGATCGGCCGCGAGATGGACGACAAAGACCGTGCCTGCTTCGGTCACTCGCTCGAGCTGCTGGATGATGGCCGCCGGGTCGACTGGGACGGCGCCCGTGCCGGCATGCGTTACACGTTGACGCCGGACCGGCGTTTCGAGCGCGACGGCCGCGTGTGCCGGCATTTCACGCTCGTGCGCTATCTGGACGGTGCCCGCGTCACGAAGCACGGCAGCGCCTGCCGTTACGGCGACGGCGACTGGCGGATGGTCAAGGACTGATCATCGATCGTACAACGCGCCCGGCCGGTGGAACGGTGATCTTCCGTGATCGCATGGCCGCCGGCCGCAGGCTGGCGGCGCTGCTCGAGGAGTACGCGCATCAGGGCGATACGATCGTGCTCGCCCTGCCCCGCGGCGGCGTGCCGGTCGCGAGGGAAATCGCGCTCGCGCTGCATGCGCCGCTCGACGTCCTGGTCGTGCGCAAGCTCGGCCTTCCCTGGCAGCCGGAGTTCGCCGCGGGAGCGATCGCGCCGGGCGGCGTGCTCGTGTTGAATCGCGAGGCGAAATGCGAGATCCCCGGACTGGAACGCCTGCTTGAGCCGGTCGTGACGCAGGAATTGAAGGAGATCGGGCGCCGAGAAGCCGCCTATCGCCGGGGCCGTCCGCCGCTCGAGGTCGGTGGCCGGACCGTGATCCTGGTCGATGACGGCATCGCGACCGGCGCGACGATGGAAGCGGCGGCCGCTGCGTTGCGAGCGATGAACGCACGGTCGATCGTCATCGCGGTGCCAGTCGCCCCGCCTGGAACCATCCAGCGGCTCGCCCGTCATGCCGATCGCGTCGTCTGCCCGGAACAGCCGGCAGATTTCATCGCCGTGGGCCAGTACTACGACGAGTTCCCGCAGCTTGCCGACGGCGAGGTCGTGCAGTTGCTCGCGCCGGGCGAGCCGCACGTGGACTGAACGGGAGAACTCATGCACCGGACAGCGGCATCGCTCGCGCGCCATGCGCTCGAACAGCTCGGCATCCGACACACGTTCGGCATTCCGGGCGTGCACAACACCGAGCTCTACGACCAGGTGGCCGCGTCCGGATCGATCACGCCGGTGCTGGTCGCGCACGAGTGCGGCGGCGCTTTCATGGCGGACGCGGTCAGTCGCACCGGCGCCGGAACCGGCGTGCTGCTGATCGTCCCCGCCGCGGGCGTCACCCACGCCGCGAGCGGCATCGGCGAGGCGTTTCTCGACGGCATTCCGATGCTCGTGATCGCCGGCGGCATCCGGCGCGACCTTGGGCGCGCCTACCAGTTGCACGACATGGACCAGCATGCCCTGCTCGCGCCCATCACCAAGGGGCGCTGGCGTGTCGACCGTCATGCCGATGTGGTGCCGGTGATCTACGAGGCGTTCCGGGTCGCGACCGAGGGCGAACCGGGTCCCGTGTTTGTCGAGATCCCGGTCAACCTGCAGCTGGTGCCGGGCGACGCGGGCGAAATACCGGGCTTCAGTCGGTCCGCTGCCCCGGTGCACCGCGCAACGGCCGCCGGACTCGCGCGTGCGGCTGCGCTGCTGCAAGCGGCCGGGCGCCCGGGAATTTTCTGCGGCTGGGGCGCAGTGGATGCCACGCGCGAGTTGCAGTCACTCGCGGAAACGCTCGGTGCGCCCGTCGCGACGACGTTGCAGGGGCTTTCCGCATTCCCGGCCAATCATCCGCTACATGCCGGGTTTGCGCTCGGCCCCGCGGCGGTACCGGCCTCCGAGAACTCATTCAGGGATTGCGACTGCCTGCTCGCGGTCGGCACGCGCTTCGCGGAAATTCCGACCGGAAGTTACGGTTACCGGCCGCCCGCGAACCTGATCCACGTCGACATCAATCCACGGGTATTCGGCGCGAACTACCCCGCGGCGGTCGCGCTCGAGGGCGATGCGCGCGCAGTGCTGAAGGAGCTGTGCGAATCGCTCGGTGCGGTGCCGGCCGGGCCCGCGCGCGCGAAGCAGGTCGCCGCCCGAATTGCCGCGGACAAGCGCTCCTACCGCGACGAATGGCTGTCCCATGACCCGAAGGGGCGGGTCCATCCCCTGCGATTCTTCGATGCCCTGCGCCAGCGGCTGCCCGACGACGGGATCGTGGTCGCCGACGACGGCAATCACACGTTCCTGGTCGCCGAACTGATGCCGATCCATTCGCCACGCAGCTACTTTTCCCCGTCGGACTTCAATTCGATGGGCTACTGCATTCCGGCGGTGATCGGCGCAAAGCTCGCGCGCCCCGATCGCGCGGTCGTCGGCATCGTCGGCGACGGCGCCGTGCGGATGACGGGGCTCGAGATGGCGACGGCGGTAGCGCAGAAAGCGGGCGTCGTCTGGTTCGTGTTCAATGACGGTGAGCTCGCCCAGATCGCGCAGGCGCAGGAAACGCCCTACAACCGCAAGACCTGCACCGTGTTGCCGGAGCTCGACCTGGAGGGCCTGGCGCGCGCGAACCGCGTGGGATTCCGCCTGATGCGGAACGACGGCGACATCGATCGCGTCATGGGCGATGCGCTGGCTGCCGCCGGACAGGGCGAACCGGTGCTGGTCGACGTGCGCATCGATTATTCGAAGCGCACCCGATTCACCGAAGGCGTCATCCGCACGAACCTCAAGCGCTTCGGAATTGCGGACCAAGCCCGCCTGGTCGGACGCGCGCTATGGAGGCGCGTCACCGGCTGACGGATCGACGACCGGCACGCAGTCGACGCCGCGCTGCCTGAGCTTTCCGCACAGGTCGCGCGCCGCCGTTTCCGCGAGCGGCCCGGTGCGCAACCGCCAGATGTCGGTTGCAATGCCGTACGGCGCAACGATCAACAACGGCTGGCCCGCCAGCTCCCCTGCGTGGTCGCGGGCATGCCGCGCGAGAGCCGCGCGCGCGGCGGCTTCGCTCGAGTAGGCGCCGAGCTGGACGGACCAGGCGTCGCCGGATTCCGGCGCACCGGCCGGCACGAATCGGGCCAGCTGCCTGCGCGCCGCCGGCGCATGCCGGCCGTCCGGCCATTCACCGAGATACCGCTGCCAGGCCTCGGGCGTCTGCAGCCGGTTCGCCCCCGCCCAGGCCTCCTGCTCGAGCAATTCAACGACGCGCGCCCGGGCAACGCCTGCATGTGCGCCGGCCGGAAAGTCCTGCAGGTACTGCTCATAGGCGGCAACGGAGTCCTCGGCCGCAGCGGCCCGCCAGCCGGATTCCTGGCGGCTGCAGGCCGCCAGCACACCGGCCGCAATGATCCATACGACGATCCACTTGTAACGCAACGCTGCACCTATAATCGGGTAACTCCGCGGAGTGTCTTTGAAGTCACCGCCCGCCAGGCCGGCTGTTCCTGAGATCGTCGCACACCGGGGCGACGCCGAACACTTTCCGGAAAACACGCTGCCGGCACTCGAGTCCGCGTGGCGGAATGGCCTGACGTACGCCGAATTCGACGTCCAGCTCGCCGCTGACGGCGTGCCGTACATGATTCACGATTCGAACCTCGGGCGCACCACCCGCGCGGCGGGCGACCTGCGGCTGATGACGTCGGGCCAGCTCGACGGCATCGACGCCGGCGAACCATTGCGCTTCGGCCAGCGCCACACCGGCGTCCGCCTGCCGCGACTCACGGCAGTGGCCGCGCTGATGTCGGACTTTCCCGGCGCCAGAGCCTTTGTCGAGATCAAACGCGCGAGTCTTGCGCATCATGGCCGGGCGCATTGCGTCGGGAACATCCTGGCGGCGCTCGCGGCCGTCCTCGATCGCTGCGTAATGATCTCGTTCGATGCGGAGGTCTGCCGGCTGTCGCGCGCGGCAGGCGCGGTCCCCGTGGGCTGGGTGCTGGACGCCGATCCGGCCTCGCAGCGGGCGGCGCTCGATGCGTTGCAGCCCGAGTTCGTTTTCTGCGACCACCGGCGCCTGCCGGCCGGCGTGCCGATACCTGGCGGACCGTGGACCTGGGCGGTCTACGAAGTCACCACGGCGGATCTCGCGCTCGAACTTCACGGCCGCGGCGTCGCGATGGTCGAGTCGATGGCGCCGCTGCGCCTGATGGGCGAACTCGCCGCCCGCGACGTGCGGCACGGATGAGCAGCGCCGTCTACATCGCGATCGACCAGGGCGGGCACGCGACCCGCGCCACGGCATACGACGCGGCAGGCAGCCTCGAAGGTGCCGCGCTCGTGACGATCGCGACCCAGCACAACGCGCTCGGCCATGTCGAGCACGATGCGGATGAGGTCGTTGCCAGCGTGCAGACGGCGCTCGCCGAACTCGCCCACCACGTGCCGGCGGCACGCTGGGCCGCGGCCGGCTTTGCCGTGCAGCGCTCGAGCCTCGTGTGCTGGGACGCAGACACTGGCCGCGCGTTGTCACCCGTCATCTCCTGGCAGGACCGGCGCAACGCGCAATGGCTCAAGGGACTGGCCCGCAGGGCGGACGACGTGCACCGGCTCACCGGCCTGCCGCTTTCGCCGCATTACGGAGCGAGCAAGCTGCGCTGGTGCCTGGACCACCTGCCGGAAGTCCGCGCCGCCGCTGCGCAGAGCCGCCTTCGCGCCGGGCCGCTCGCGAGCTACCTGCTGCACCGGCTGCTGGCGGAACGTCCGTTTCTTGCTGACGCCTCGACGGCAGCGCGCACGCTGTTGTGGTCGCCATTCGAGCGCAACTGGTCCGATGAGCTGTTGTCGCTGTTCGGGATACCGCGCGCGCTCCTGCCGCGCGCGGTTGGAACGTCGGAGGTCTTCGGAACCCTCCTTCACGATGGCAGGGCCATCCCGGTCGTCGTCTGCAATGGCGACCAGTCCGTCGTGCCTTTCGCCGCGGGACCGCTCGACAGGCAGGCCGCCTACGTCAATCTCGGCACCGGCGCATTTGTGCTGCGCCCGACCGCGGATGCGATGCGCGCGCCGCCGCTGCTGACCAGCGTGATCCGCGCCGAGGCGCGTCATTTCGATTTCGTGCTCGAAGGACCGGTCAACGGTGCCGGCGCGGCGCTGGAATGGCTGGAGCGTCACCAGGGCGCAGCCGCCGACCGGATGCTGGCGCTGCTCGATGGCGGCCCGCTCGACGACGACGGCGCACCCTTCTTCCTGAATGGCGTCGCAGGCCTTGCGTCCCCATTCTGGAAGCCGGATTTCGAATCGCGTTTCATCGGCGAAGGGACGGACCTGCAGCAGTGCCGCGCCGTACTGGAGAGCGTGGCGTTCCTGATCAAGGCCAACCTCGACGAGATGGACCGTCATGTGGCCCCGCCCGCGCGGCTGGTGGCGAGCGGCGGGCTGGCCGAGAATCGTGTGCTTTGCCGGATGCTGGCCTGCCTGGCGGAGGCGCCGGTGGACCGCTCGAGCGATCGCGAAGCCACCTCGCGCGGGCTCGCTTTCCTGGTGGCGGGCGAGCCGGCGGGCTTCATCGGACCCATGGTCGAGCGCTTCGAGCCCGAAGCGGACCAGCAACTGCTCGCGCGCTACCTCAAGTGGCTCGAATTGATGCGTGAGGCTGCCGGCGACTGAATGCTCAGCCGCGCTGGAGCTCCTGGACGATCATGCGGTCGATCCAGCTCGGGCCCGGCAGCGCGTCGATGAACCCGCAATGGCCGCCGCGCGCGGTCACCGTCAGCCGCAACGACGGCGGCCGGGCCAATTGCTCGAGATCGCGCGCCAGGATCATCGGATCGTCCCGCGAGGCGATGAGGTGCGTCGGCGCCTCCAGCGTTGCGAGCGCGTTGCCGGTGATCGCATAGCCCCGCAGGTAACTCGCCAGGTCCTGAAAGTCCGTGTACTTCAGCACCATGCGTTCGGTCATCGCGGTGAGCGACGGGTCGGCGAGCAGGTCGCCGAAATCATAGGCATCCGGCCAGGCAAGCTGCTTGGCGCGCAACGACCGGCGCCACTTGAACAGGAAATACTGGCGGTACATCGCCGGCCCCCGTTCGAGGGCGGCCAGCGTCGTTGCCGGGTCGATGACCGGGCAGACCGCGACGATGCGCGCGATGCGGATGCCCGCTCGTGGCGCCCGCGCGCCGACCCGCAGGCAGAAATTGCCGCCCAGCGAGAAACCGGCGAGCGACAGGCTCGCGTCCGGGTAGAGGGCCTGCAGGCGGCCGACCGCGCCGACGACTTCCGCGATGCGGCAGGAATGAAACAGCTCGCGATTGAGCGCGTGGCTGCCGCCATGGTCGCGCAGGTTCAGGCGCACGACGGTGAAACCCTGCTCGTGCAGCATCTGCGCGACCGACAGCAGGTACAGCGAATCGGAACTGCCTTCCCAGCCATGAATCAGCACGGCAAGCCTGCGCGGCACCCTCGCGCGATCCGGATCCGGGTCCGCGACCCAGGCCATCAGGCGGACGCCGTCGCCGCAATCGAGGATCAGCTGGCGGCTTGCGGCAAGCAGGGAGGCCGCGCGCCGCTCTACCGAGCCGCGCCGCATCGGCAGGCTCGGCAGCACCGATTGCAGGTGGCGATTGGCGAGCCAGGCCGGCGGCCGGAACTGGAAGTCCAGGTCACTCAACGGAGATCTGCGTCGCCCCCGGCAGCCTCGTGACGAAATCCGCACCCATCAGCCGCGCCGGAGTCGTGAATCCGGGCGCCGCCGCGGGCTGCAGCAGGCGGCGCGCAATGGCGATTGCGGCGTCCGTCGTCACGGTGTAGCCATTCGGCACGCGCACGCGCGCCGTCTTCGTGCGGCCGGCGGCATCACGGGCCTCGCCCCAGACATAGACAGGCGTTTTCTCGCGCTCGGATGCCGTCGGGCCCGCAGCGCCCTTGCGAATGCGCCATTTCATGAATGCCTGGACTGACCGCCGGCGCAGCAGCCAGCCGAAGCGGCCGAGCCGGCGCAGGTTGGCGAGCGCGGCGGGCGATACGGGCACGTAGACCTCGATGTCCGCAATGCCGGTCGTGCGGAACGCCGTGCTGACGTCGCCCCAGGGAATCGCGGTCGCGAGCTTCAGGCCCGCGCCAAAATCGATGTTCCGCGAGCGCGATCCGAGCGGGATACGGCGGATCACCCCGTCCTCGCGCACGCGGCTGCCATGGCCGAGCCCCTCGACGCTCGTCGACGCGGTTCCCCGGCTCAGGCCGCTCCGGCTGTCGAAGCCGAGCGCCAGCCGGGTCGCTTCAGGCATTGCCTGCTTGAGCGTGAGCGCAACGCAGTCAGTCGGGACGACGTCGAAGCCGACGCCCGGGCAGACGACGATGCCGGCCTGGCGCGCAGCGGCATCCTGTCGGAATCCAAGTTCGAATACGTCGATCTCGCCCGTGATGTCCGTGTAATGCGCCCGGGCGGCGATGCACCCTGCCATCATCGGCGCCGCGGTCGCCGAGAAGGGCCCGGCGCAGTGGATCACGACACGGCAGCCCGCGAGACCGGCGGCGACCGCCGATGGGTCCCCGAGTCCGAACACGCGGAACTCGCAGCCGAGTTCCCGGGCGAGCGCCGCGATGGTCGGCTCTGACCGGCCCGCGAGAATGGGCGACAGTCCCTGTGCGGCAGCGGCACGGGCGATCATCTCGCCGGTGTAGCCGTTTGCGCCGTAGATCAGCAGGCGCTTCGTCATCGCTCGATGACGCTGATCTCGATCCGGTTGTTCGCCTGGGCCGCGGCGTTCCACTGGCCGGCGGTGGCCTGCTCGATGGCCGGATAGGAAACCGCGAGGCGTTCGCGGGGACCGGGCCCGAACTCGAGTTCGATCGCGCCGCCGGTGCGCTGCCGCACCGACGCGGCGAGATTCGCGAAGGCCAGGGGCTGCCGCGCGGTTCCGCCCTGCGTATCGTCGATCGGATTGCCGACCTGCTCGCATTGCGCCGCCGGGGACGCCGGCGGCGCCAGAGAATAGCCCTGCTCCCCGGCGCTCGCGAGGCAGAAGCTGCCGGCAAAGGTCTCGATCCTGACAATGCCGCTGATGGCCGCCCGCTCGAGTTGAGCCACCAGCGCACGCACGGATTCGAGCCGGCCCGGCGCCAGCGCCTGTTCACCGAACGGAACCGCAAGCACCATCGGCCGCAGACCCTCCTGCCCCACGCCGTTGGTCGAATGCTCGGTGGCAATGCGCCACTTCTCGATCGCCTGTGTCAGCGCTTCATTGGACGCGGTGACCGCTTCGAACGCGCGCTCCGCCTGCTCCGTCGCGCCGATCGACTGCCAGTAGAGAACGGCAACAACAATCAGCGCGACCAGCGCGGAGATCGTCGCGGAAATCCAGCCCCAGGGCTTCGTTGCCGGCGGTTCGGCAACGACCGGATCGTCCGCCGGTTCCGGCTGCCGCGGCCGCAGTTCGGCGACGATCCGGTGCGAATGCGCATCGAGCGCGGAAATCATGAACCGGCGCAGCTCGACGATCTGCTCCTTCAACAGGGTTTCGACGAGGCTGCGGATACGCGGATCGGAGCCAGGTGCCGGCGTCGCCGCCTGGGCGCCCGCTCCGGCCGGCTCGCCGTTCATCGCTTGCAGCGCCGAGGGCTGACCGTCGCGTCGCTCCGGCAGCATCTGAAGCTGATACAGCGCCTTGGTGACGTCGATCGGCCGGATCGATTTCGGCAGCACGCCGACCGCGCCCGAGGCGCGCGCCTGGCCGCCGTAGATTTCGCCTTCCTGTGACGTGTACATCATGATCGGGATCGAGCTGAGGTCCGGATTCGCCTTGATCTCGCGCACGGCCTGCAGGCCGTCCATGCCAGGCATCAGGTGATCCATGAAGATCACGTCCGGGTGATGATCCCTGAGGTATTCGAGCGCCGCCTCGGCCGAATCGGCGGAATCCACCTCGATCCCGTATTTTTCGAGCATCCGGCTCAGGACGACTCGCGCCGACTTGGAGTCGTCAACGACCAGAGCGCGCTTGCCCGCCATCATGCCTCTCCCTCCGTGGCGATGCGAAGTTCGGCCGCACAACCATCCGTACCTGCTTTAAAGTCTAGCATTCCGGAGCGCGGGGCCTGCATGACGAATGGACAGCGCTGGCGACTCGAACTCGAGGACGGCACGATCCTGTGCGGCACGGGCTTTGGCGCCGCGCGCGCGGTCGCCGGCGAAGTCGTTTTCAACACCGGCATGGCCGGATATGTCGAATCGCTGACCGACCCCTCGTACCGCGGGCAGATCCTGGTCCTGACCTATCCGTTGATCGGCAACTACGGGGTGCCGGCACCGCGAAAGCGCGGCAGTCTGGACGGCCCTTTCGAGTCCGACCGGATCCAGGTGCAGGGTCTCGTCGTCCAGCAATACGTCGACGAGCCGAGTCATCACGCATCGCGGCGCTCCCTGGGCGACTGGCTCGCCGGCGAGGACGTGCCGGCCGTCACCGGCATCGATACGCGGACGCTGACGCGTCGACTGCGCGAATTCGGCACGATGCGCGGCTGGTTATCCCCGGACGCGATGCCGCAGGCGGAAGTCAGGAAGAGCGCCGACCAGCGCGACATGCGCTCTGGCATTTTTCGCGAAGTGGCGCCCGCTGCGCCGGTGCGCTACGAGGCAGGATCGCTGGAAGTGCTGGTCGTCGACGCCGGGGCCAAGGACAACATCGTGCGTTCGCTGCTCGCGCGCGGGGCGAGCGTCACGCGCGCGCCCTGGCATTGTGAGCTGGCGCCGCTTGCGGAGCGCGCGGATGGCATCCTGATCGGCAACGGCCCCGGCGATCCGAAGGATCTCGGCCCGTTGATCGCGCAGATCCGGGCGCTGCTCGGCCGTCATCGCCGCCCGATTTTCGGCGTGTGCCTCGGCAACCAGATCCTGTGCCTCGCCGCCGGCGGCGACACCTACAAGCTGCCCTACGGCCATCGCGGCGTGAACCAGCCCGTGCGCGACCTGCAGACGGGGCGTTGCTACATCACCAGCCAGAACCACGGTTATGCGGTGCGCGACGATTCGTTGCCCATGGGATGGCAGCCCTGGTTCGTCAACATCAACGACGGTTCCAACGAGGGCATCCGTTCGAATGCGGAACCGTACTTCAGCGTCCAGTTCCATCCGGAGGCATCGCCCGGCCCGCAGGACACGGCGTTCCTGTTCGACGATTTCCTGCGCCTGGCCGGCGAACTGAAGGCCTGAGCGGATGAGCCCTGCCAAGGAGCGCGCAGCAAAGCCGCGGCGCACCCTGATCCTCGGATCCGGCGCGCTGCAGATCGGACAGGCCGGCGAGTTCGATTACTCGGGTTCGCAGGCGATCAAGGCGCTGAAGGAGGACGGCGTTTACACAGTCCTTCTGAACCCGAACATCGCGACGATCCAGACGAGCGAAGGCATGGCCGATCGTCTTTACCTGCTGGCCGTGACACCCGAGATCGCAGCAAGCATCGTGCGCAGGGAGCAGATCGATTCGATCCTGCTCTCATTCGGCGGGCAGACTGCGCTCAACTGCGGAATCGCGCTGCACGAGAACGGGGTGCTCGACGAACTGCGTGTCCGCGTGCTCGGCACGCCCGTCACCGCGATCCTCGACACCGAAGACCGCCAGAAGTTCGTCGACCGGCTCAATGAGATCGGCGTCAAGACCGCCAGGAGCATCGCCTGCAGTTGCGCGGCCGAAGCGCGGCGCGCGGTCGGCGCGATGGGCTATCCGGTGATGCTGCGCGCCGGCTTCGCGCTCGGCGGCAAGGGCAGCGGCATCGTGCGGCGCGAGGCCGACCTCGCGGCGGCGTTGCGGCACGCGTTCTCCGGTGGCGTCAGGCAGGTGCTGGTCGAGGAATACCTGGGAGGCTGGAAGGAGATCGAGTACGAAGTAGTCCGTGATGCCAGCGACAACTGCATTACGGTCTGCAACATGGAGAACCTCGATCCCATGGGCATCCACACGGGCGAATCCATCGTGGTCGCGCCCTCGCAGACCCTCGATGACGAGGAATACCAGCTACTGCGCAGCATCGCGATACGGACCGTGCGGTATCTCGGCATCGTCGGCGAATGCAACATCCAGTACGCGTTGGACCCCGACTCGGTGGACTACCGGGTCATCGAAGTCAATGCCCGCCTGTCCCGTTCGAGCGCGCTGGCCAGCAAGGCCACCGGCTATCCACTCGCTTACGTCGCCGCGAAGATCGCGCTCGGCCACGACCTGCCCGAGATCCCGAACGGCATCACCAGGAAGACCACGGCCTTCTTCGAGCCGGCGCTCGACTACCTCGTCTGTAAGGTGCCGCGCTGGGACCTGACCAAGTTCCACGGCGCGGTCAAGCAGATCGGCAGCGAGATGAAGAGCGTCGGCGAAGTAATGGCGATCGGACGCACCTTTCCGGAGGTCATCCAGAAGGCGCTGCGCATGCTCGACATCGGCGTCATGGGACTCGATCCGGACGCGTTCGAGTTCGACGATCTCGAGCAGGAGCTCGGCAATGCGACGCCACGGAGGATATTCGGCGTCGCGCAGGCACTGGCGCAGGGCATGAGCGTCGAGCGGATCCACGAGATCACGGACATCGATCCGTGGTTCATCCGCGCCATGGTGCCTGTCGTCGGCGGATACGCGCGCCTGCGCGCAAAAGAGGTTTCCCTCACGCCGGAGCTGCTCCGGGAGGCGAAACAGCTCGGTTTCTCGGACAAGGCGATTGACGACAGCCTCGGCCTGGCGCAAGGCAGCGCGCGCACGGTGCGACTGCAGCACGGCATCCGGCCGCAGTTCGCGCAGATCGACACGCTGGCAGCCGAGTTTCCGGCGGACACGAACTACCTTTACTCGACCTACCATGCTACGGCCTCCGACGTTGCGCCGACGGCGCGCCGCAAGGTGATGGTGCTCGGCGCCGGCGTCTACCGCATCGGCTCGAGCGTCGAATTCGACTGGTGCTGCGTCAACGCGGTGCAGACGCTTGCGGCGCTCGGCTACGAGACCATCATGGTCAACTACAACCCGGAAACGGTCAGCACCGATTACGACATCTGCGACCGGCTGATCTTCGACGAGATCAGCCTCGAATCCGTGCTGGACATCTACGAGCGCGAGAAGCCCGAGGGCCTGATCGTCAGCATGGGCGGCCAGGTTCCGAACAACCTGGCGACCCGGCTGCACCGCGCGGGTGTCCGCATTCTCGGCACCGATCCCGGCAACATCGATCGCGCGGAAAACCGCCAGACGTTCAGCGCGCTGCTCGACGAGCTCGGCATCGACCAGCCCGCGTGGCGGCACGTCACGGAAGCGTCATCGGCGGAGCGCATCGTCGAGGAACTCGGCGGGTTTCCGGTGCTGGTGCGCCCGAGCTACGTGCTCTCCGGCGCCGCGATGAGCATCGCCCACGAGCCGAACGAACTGCGCCGGATCCTGGCGCGCGCCAAGCGCGTGTCGCCGGATCATCCCGTGGTCGTCTCGAAGTTCGAGACGCGCGCGCGGGAGATCGAGATCGACGCGGTCGCGGACCGGGGCGAGCTGGTGCTCTGGGCCATCAGCGAGCACATCGAGGACGCCGGCGTGCACAGCGGCGACGCCACGCTCGTGCTGCCGCCGCAGGGGGTCTACATCTCGACGATCCGGCGCGTGCGACTGATCGCGGCGGAACTCGCCGCCGCGCTGGCGATCACCGGGCCGTTCAACGTCCAGTTCCTCGCCAAGCACAACCTGGTCAAGGTGATCGAGTGCAACCTGCGGGCGTCCCGCAGCTTTCCGTTCGTCTCCAAGGTGACGGGCGCGAACTTCGCCGCCGAGGCCACGCGCCGCATGCTGGGCGTCACGGGCGACAGTAGCATCGCGAGCCTCGAGCTCGATCACGTCGGCGTCAAGGCGCCGATGTTCTCGTTCGGCCGGCTCGCGGGCGTCGATCCGATGCTGGGCGTGGAGATGGCGAGCACCGGCGAGGTCGGCTGCCTGGGAGCAGACCTCCAGGAAGCGCTGCTGCAGGCGCTGCACGCCGCGGGCTTTCGCTTCCCGCGCAAGGGCGTGTTGTTGTCACTCGGCCCGGTCGAGGACAAGTACTGGTTCGCGGACGAGGCCCGGCTGATCCACGAGCAGCTGAAGCTGCCGATCTACGCGACCGGCGGCACCGCGGAGGCGCTGCGCGCGCTCGGCATCCCCTGCACCACGGTCGCCAAGCAGCCGGGCGACGGCAAGAGCGCGATGGAGCTGATCGACGCCGGCGAGATCGACCTGATCGTGAACGTGCCGCGCGAATACGACGAATACGGCCGGCCCGACGGCTACCTGATCCGCCGCCAGGCGGTCGAGACCGGCACGCCGCTCTTCACCGACCTCCAGCTTGCGCGCGCACTGATCGAGGCCTTGTGGCGCAAGCGCGGCATTGCGCTCCCGGTGCGCGCCTGGCAGGAGTACCTTCCCGCGGGCCGCAATCGCACGCGAACGAACTGATCAGTTCTTCAGGCGGTACCCTGTCCGGAAGATCCAGGCGATGGCCGCGAGACAGGCCAGCATGAAGACGAGGGTCATCGCGAGGCTGACGTCGACGCCGACGTCCGACTTGCCATAGAAGCTCCAGCGAAAACCGCTGATCAGGTAAACGACCGGGTTGAACAGCGTGACCGTGCGCCATGCCGGCGGCAGCATGTCGATCGAATAGAAAGCGCCGCCCAGGAATGTCAGCGGCGTCACGATCAGCATCGGTATCAGTTGCATCTGCTCCCAGTTCTTCGCCCAGATGCCGACGATGAATCCGAACAGGCTGAAGGTGACCGCAGTCAGCAGCATGAATGCGATCATCCAGAACGGATGCAGGATCCGTATCGGCACGAAGAACGCGGCCGTCGCCAGGATGATCAGGCCCAGCATCACCGACTTGGTCGCAGCCGCGCCCACGTAGCCGAGCACGATCTCGAACGCCGATACCGGCGCCGCAAGGATCTCGAAGATCGTCCCGGTGAACTTGGGAAAATGGATTCCGAACGAGGCGTTCGAGATGCTCTCGGTGAACAGCGACAGCATGATCAGGCCGGGCACGATGAAGGCGCCATAGCTGACGCCGCCCACCTCCGCCATGCGGGACCCGATCGCGGCTCCGAAGACAACGACGAACAGAGCGGTCGTGATGACCGGCGTCAGCACGCTCTGCAGCAGCGTGCGCAGGAATCGCGCCATCTCGAAGCGGTAGATCGCCCACACGCCATGGCGGTTGAAGCCGGCACCGCTCACTGCCGCGCACCCCTGCCGACCAGGCTCACGAAGATCTCCTCGAGCGAGCTCTCGCGCGTATTGAGGTCGCGATAGCTGATGCCGAGCTGCTCCAGGCGCCGCAGCAGTGCCGGCATGCCGGTCTGCTCGAGCGAGGCGTCGAACGTGAACTGCAGTTCATGGCCGCCCGCGTTCAGCGCGAGTGGCCATTCCGCGAGTTCCGGCGGTATTGCCTGCATCGGCTCCTGCAGCGTCAATGTCAGCTGCCGCTTGCCGAGCTTCTTCATGAGCCGTGCCTTGTCTTCGACAACGATCAGCTCGCCGTGATTGATGACGCCGATACGGTCAGCCATCTCCTCGGCCTCGTCGATGTAGTGAGTCGTCAGAATGATGGTCACTCCCTGGTCGCGGAGCCTGCGGACGAGCGCCCACATGTCTCGGCGCAGCTCGACGTCGACGCCCGCCGTCGGCTCGTCCAGGAACAGGATGCGCGGCTCGTGCGACAAGGCCTTCGCGATCATCACGCGCCGCTTCATGCCGCCGGACAGCGTCATCAGGATGTCGTCGCGCCGGTCCCACAGCGAAAGATCGCGCAGCACCCGTTCGACGTGCGCTTCATCCGGCGCGCGGCCAAAAAGCCCGCGGCTGAAACGGGCCGCGGCCCGCACCGTCTCGAACGCCTCGATGGCCAGTTCCTGCGGCACCAGGCCGATCTGCGAGCGCGACGCGCGATAGTCGCGCTCGATGTCGCGGCCTGTCACCCGGACCGCGCCCGAAGTTGCGCGCACGATGCCGCAGACGATGCTGATCAGCGTGGTCTTGCCCGCCCCGTTCGGGCCTAGCAAGGCAAAGATCTCGCCGGCACGTATGTCGAGCGAAACGTCCTTCAGCGCGTGCTGCCCGCTCGCGTAGGTCTTGGTCAGTCTTGCGATTGAAATGACCGGAGTCATCCGCGCATTCTACCGGTCAGGAAACCGGCAACCCGGCCAGCCGACGCTCGAGGAATCGCCGCGCCGGTTCCTGCCGGGTCAGTTCGAGCGCGCGCCGGTACGATTCGCGCGCTTCCCCGGTCCGGCCCAGCCGGCGGTACAGGTCCGCTCGAGCCGCATGCGCCGGCTGGTACTCCCCGAGTTGCCCGCGCGCGAGGATCGCATCCACCAGCGCGAGACCCGCGGCCGGGCCGTCGCGCATGGCAATGGCGGCCGCCCGATTGAGTTCGACGACCGGCGACGGCTCGACCTCCAGCAGCAGGTCGTAGATGCCGACGATGCGGCCCCAGTCCGTCGCACCGGCATTCGCCGCCTCGGCATGCGCCGCCGCAATCGCCGCCTGCAACGTATAGGGTCCGAAGCGGCGCGATCCCAGCGCGCGCCGCGCGAGCGCAAGGCCTTCGGCGATCTGCCCGCGGTTCCACAGCGACCGGTCCTGCTCGTCCAGCAGGATGATGTCGCCTGCGGCCGAAGTCCGGGCCGCCCGTCGGGAATCCTGCAGCAGCATCAGCGCCAGCAGTCCCGTCGCCTCCGGCTCCGGGAGCAGTTCGACCAGCAGGCGCCCGAGGCGGATGGCCTCCGCGGACAAGTCGGCGCGCGTCAGCGAGTCGCCGGTCGACGCCGAATAGCCTTCATTGAAGACCAGGTACACGACCTGCAGCACCGCATCGAGCCGCTCGGGCAACTCGCTTTGCGCCGGCACCTCGTAGGGAATGCGTGCATCGCGGATCTTCGCCTTCGCGCGCACGATCCGTTGCGCCAGCGTCGGGGCCGGAACCAGGAACGCGCTCGCGATCTCCTCGGTCGTCAAGCCGCACACCTCGCGTAGCGTCATCGCCACCTGCGCATCGGGAGCGAGCGCCGGATGGCAGCAGGTGAAGACAAGCCGCAGGCGGTCGTCCTCGACGCTGTCGTCCGCCTGGCGTGCCGGATCGGCCGATTCGTGCTCGATGTGGTCAGCGATCGTGTCGTACGAGGAGTCGAAGCGGGCCTGACGTCGCATGGCGTCGATCGCCTTGAACCGACCGGCGGACACCAGCCACGCGCGTGGATTCGCCGGCACGCCGTCGCGCGGCCACTGCTCGAGCGCCGCCGTGAAGGCCTCGGCCACCGCCTCTTCCGCGCGGTCGAAGTCGCCAAGCAGGCGGATCAGCGTCGCCAGCACGCGGCGGGACTCCGCGCGGTAGACGGCATCGACATCCGCCCGCGCGCGGCCCGCCGGGTCGCCGCGGCTCAGGCGCGCGGCTCCACCGGGCGGACTTCGATCGTGCCGCCGACCCGCAGCGTCGGGATGCGCGCCGCGATCTCGAGTGCCTCGTCGACGCCGCCGCACTCCACGATGTGGAAGCCGCCGAACTGTTCCTTCGTCTCCGCATAAGGCCCATCAGTGACGACCGGCCGGCCGTCGCGCACCCGGAGCGTTTTTGCCTCCGGGCTCCACGCCAGCTTTTCCGTGGCCCGGTGCTGTCCCGCGCGCTCGAGCCCGGCAATCCAGGAGCGGTAGTCCCGCATCACGGCGTCCCGCTCGGCATCGGGAAGCGCGAGCCAGCGCTTCTCCTCGATGCAGCACATGAGCATGTATTGCATCAGTACTCCACGATCGCCTTGAACCCGCCCCAGAACATGCGCTTGCCGTCGAACGGCATGTTCTTCGGGTCCATGTATTTCTTGAAGCGCGGCTCGACCATGATCTTTTTCATGATCCGGTCGCGCTGCCTGCGCGATTTGTAGACGATGTACGAGAACACGACGACCTCGCCCTTCTTCAATTTCACGCTCTGCGGGAACGACGTCCACTTGCCGGGCTTGACGTCGTCGGCGACGCTTTCAACGTACTGCAACGCGCCGTATTCCATCCAGACCTTGCCGGCGAATTTCGCCATGCGGCGATAGGCCGCGAGCTTCCTCCGCGGCACCGGCAACACGAATCCGTCCACGTAATGCATGACCTTACTCCTGTAGTTCCTTCATGACCGGATGCTGCGCCATGAACGCCTCGTCGGCAGGGCGCACCTCGAATCCGCCCATGCGGATGCCGGGGTGGCGCATGATGAGCCGGACCGCCTCCTCTTTGTCCTTCGCCTCAAGGATCAGGATTCCGCCCAGAAGTTCCTTGGTCTCCGCGAACGGACCGTCGGTCGATACGGCCTTTCCGCCTTTCCATCGAACGGTGGTGGCGGTAGAAGCCCCCTGCAACGCCGTGCCGCCGGCGAAATGTCCGCCGCGCTGCAACTCGATGTCGTAGTCGGTGCAAGCCTCGATCATTTCCGCCTGCTTCGCCGCGCCCAGCGTGCCCCACTGCGTTTCATCCAGATAGCCGAGACAGACGAATTTCATGGCTTGCGCTCCACGTCGCCGACACCGATCTCCCGGAAACGATCGATTGATTCGCTCGGGCCGAAGTCTTCGAGTTCGAACATCCGGCGGACCTCGATCTCGCAGTCGGAGCCGTCCAGCGTCGGATTCGGAAAGCGGCGCGACCATTCGAGCGCTTCCTCGCGCGTCTTCACCTGGACCAGCGTGTAGCCCGCGATCAATTCCTTCGTCTCCGCGAATGGGCCGTCCACGACCGTGCGCTTCGGCCCGGCGTAGCGGACACGCCAGCCGAGCGCGCTGCGTTGCAGTCCGGATGCGTCCAAGAGCACGCCGGCGCGGGCGAGTTCCTCGTGGTAAGCCGCCATTTCGGCAAACAGGCCCTCGGTGGGCATGACGCCCGCCTCCGAATCCTTGGTCGCCTTCACGATGATCATGTAACGCATCACTGCACCTCCATGACCGGCCGCACCTCGATGGAGCCGTAGCGCGCGCCGGGAATCCGTGCCGCCAGCTGGATCGCCTCGTTCAGGTCGCGCGCCTCGAGCAGGAAATACCCGCCCAGCTGCTCTTTCGTCTCGGCGAACGGGCCGTCGGTCGCCGCGACCCTGCCGTTGCGCACCCTCACGGTCGTCGCCGAACCTGTCGGCTGCAGCCGGTTGCAGCCCACGTAATGTCCGCTCTTACGGATATCGTCCATGTAACCGAGGTATTCACCGAGCACCCGATCGTATTCGGGTTTCGGCAGCTTGGGCCACTGGCTCTCGTCGCTGTAGATCAGGCAGAGGTACTGCAAGGCGATCTCCTTGTCCCGGGCTTGGCGATGTCGCTGCGTGACCGCCAATACGGCTGCAACCATAAGCGCTGGATTCATGACAACCAATAGTCGAACGGCGGGGGCCGGAATCGACATCCGGGATCGGGGTGGCGGAAGCGCCTGAAATTGCTGGAAGAATCCGCATCCGGCCGGAGCAGTTCGGATAGGAGCCCTTGAGCTCTCCCGGCCCCTGCCGCCGGGCGCACTCACGGCAGCGAGAATCGACCGTCGGTCATGGGTGAATTAAGCCTGATTGCCGAGATCGTCCCAGTCGACAGCACCTCACCCGATTCGACCTTTCGCTCGACCTGCCGGTGTGCAAACAGCACGCCGGCGACCTCGCGAAAGTCGCCGTAGGTCGTCTCGATCCATTCGAGCGTCGGATCGACGTCCACGTGCAGGGCCCGCAGTTGCCGGTCGCGCTCGATCTGCCACGTTTCGGGATGCACGTAGTAGCGCGACTCGAAACCGTCGTCGAGCGTCAGGCGCAGGACGTGGTAATTGATGCCGTCGATCGATTCCCGGCCGGTGAGTTCGAGCCGGTGCCCGCGCGGCTCCATCTCGTGCAGGCCGAACAGCTTGAACGGGAATTCGATGCCATGACGGAGCGCGGCGGCGCCCCTGGCAGACCCCTCGATGACGCCGGTGTCCGGCGACCAGGACCAGGCGCGCCCGTGATCGAGGGCTTCCGTGAAAACGCGATCGCCGCCGACGCGGATGTCAATGCGCATCCGGCCGTCACGCGTCGCGGCATAGGTTCCATCGACCTCGAATGTGGGCTCGACAATCCGGATGTCGGCTTCGTACGACTGGATAGCCTCGATGGCGGCAGTACTTCCGCGGGCCTCGACATGCTTCGCGACGACGGCATCGAGGTCCGGCGCACCCGTGCAGCCGGCAGCCAGGCAGAAACCGGCAGGCAGGATTCTGAACATTGGCATCTGGAGTACCCGCTGACGAAAGCAGCGCAATGGGCAGGATGCGCGAGCGCGCGAAATGGTTACAGCCGGGCCTTGGAGCGGCGCGGCCCCGGGCGTAGTCTGCGATCGAACCACCCGGTTACGGCATGGATGAACGTGTGCCTCGCCAGCGGCTGACCATTCGCGGTCGAATCCTGTTGCTCATCGCATGGAGTCTTTGCGCGACACCGTCGTACGCTGCAGGCAAGGTGAGCATCCACGTCGGCCAGGCGGAATTCGCAGGCCTGCAGGTCGACGGACTCGACGTCGGCTGGACGCCGGGCACAGGTACGGGCGGGGCGGTCACGCTTCGGACCGCGCGGATCCGGGGTGTCGCGCCGACCGGCCCGCTGTCCGGCTTCGCACTGGATTGCCCGGCATTGCAGATCGCCGGGGACCGGATCCATTGCGACCGGGGACGCCTGCAGGGCGCGCTCGGATCGCTCGGCAACCAGGACACGCGGTTCAGCGCACGCATAGAAGACGATGGCCGCCTGCGCGTCAAGCTCGACGCATTCTCGTTCGCCGGCGGCCCGGCCCGCGTCAATCTGGTGCTCGACGGTTCGCGCTGGGAACTCGACGCGTTGCTGGCGAATACGGACGTTGCGCGGGCCATGGTCATCGCAAGACCGTGGCTCGAGCTGCCGGAGGGATTCACGGTGGCGGGTGAGGGGAAGGGAACCATCAGGGCAAGCGGCCGCGGCGATCAGCTTCGAAGCGCCGACGCCGAGGTGACCATCGCCCGCCTCGACTTTGCCGATGCCACCGGCATGTTGGCCGGCGAAGGCCTCTCGGGCCTGCTGCGCGCGCGTCTTGATTCCGAGCGCGATGGTTTTGCCGTGACGGATGGACGGCTCGAGATCGCCGGCGGACAGGCCTACAGCGATCCGGTCTTCCTCGATTTCGGCGCGCATCGGGCGGACGCCGATTTCTCGGGCTATCTGGACACCGAGGCGGCCCGATTCGACGCCGTCAGCTTTTCGCTGGTCCACGACGGCGTCTTGCAGGCGAGCGGCACTGCGACGCTCGATATCGCGGGCGAAAACCTGTTACCGCAGGCGCGCATCAGGATTGCGGCGCTGGATGTCGCGAATGCGCTCCCTGCCTACGTACAGCCATTCCTGATCGACAGCGCGCTGAAAGACCTCGAGGGAGCCGGCACCATCCAGGGCGAACTCGATATCGCCGGGGCCCTCCCGAGCCGCGCGGCGCTCACGTTCGACGCCGTGGTGCTCGACAGCCCGAGCGGGTCGCTGGCGATTGCCGGCCTGCGGGGGCGGTTAAACTGGTTCGACGACGCTTCGCGCAGCGCGCTTGCCGGCCAGATCGACGACGCCCTGTTCCAGTCGCTCTTGTCCTGGGATTCCGCGAGCCTGTGGGGCATCGAGATCGGCCCCGTCGAATTGCCGTTCGCGACGACGGGCCGGAATTTCCGCCTGCTGGAACCGGAGCTGCTGCCGATATTCGACGGCGGACTCGCAGTCGGGACACTGCGCGTGCGCCACGCGGGCACGGAGCAGATGTACGTCCGCTTCGATGCAGAGCTCCAGCCGATCAGCGTCGCCAGGCTGTCGCGCGCGCTCGGCTGGCCAGAATTCCAGGGCGCGCTGTCCGGCACCATTCCCGACCTGCAGCTGTCGCAGGGCGTCGTCACGCTCGGGGGCAACATCCATGCGGCGGTCTTCGACGGCAGCGTCGTCGTGCGGGACCTGAGCCTGCGCGACCCGCTCGGGAAATTTCCGCGGCTGCACGCGAGCATCGACATCGAGAATCTCGACCTGGCGCAGGTGACCAGCACATTCTCCTTCGGCATGATCACGGGCCGACTGTCGGGCGGCATCGAGAACCTCGCGACGTTCGACTGGATGCCCGAATCGTTCGATGCGCGCTTTTTCACGCCGCCCGGGGACCGCTCGAAGCACCGCATCAGCCAGCGCGCCGTGACCAACCTGTCGAGCATCGGCGGTGGCAGCGGCGGCGGCGTCGCGGCCGCCTTACAGGGTGGTTTCCTGAAGTTCTTCGACGACTTCGGGTACGAGCGGCTGGGGCTCAGCTGCCGGCTGGCGAACGACGTCTGTACGATGGGCGGCGTCGCCGCAAAGGACGGCGGCTATTACATAGTCAAGGGAGCGGGGCTGCCGCGCATCGACGTGATCGGCAGCCAGAAGCGGGTGGCCTGGAGCCGTCTCGTGCGCCAGCTCGGCGCCATCATGGAGTCCGAGATCGTCGTCGAGTGAGGCATTCCGCTGCGCTAGAATCGGTTCAGGAAAGGTTCAGCCGCCGGCCGTGAGGATGGTCCACGATCGGCATCGGGAGTCGAAGGAGTCCTCGTCATGATTCGCTGGATTACCGCTGGCATCGCAACCGGTTGCCTGGCGCTCGCCGCCTGCGTGACGATCAACGTCTACTTCCCGGCGGCGGCCGCCGAAAAGGCGGCTGACCGCATCATCGAGGACATCTGGGGTCCCGAAAGCGCCGGCAAACCGCAGGGCGATGAGCAAACCTCGATCCGCCCGCCCGCGGAAGGGATGCTGCTCGCCGCAGTGCGCGGCGTCCTCGACCTCGTGATTCCGCCGGCGCACGCGCAGGCGGACATCGATATCTCGAGCCCCGCCATCCGCGCCCTGACGACTTCGATGAAGAGCCGCGCCGCCGATCTCGACCCCTTCTTCGTCTCGGGGGCGATCGGCCTGACGTCGGACGGCCTGGTCGAGATCCGTGACGCCAACTCGGTGCCGCTGGCCGATCGCAACCGCCTGCGCAAGCTGGTCAGCGACGACAACGCCGACCGCAACGCGCTTTACCGCGAGATCGCCACCGCGAATGGCCACCCGGAATGGGAAGCGGACATCCGCGGCACGTTCGCGGACCGCTGGGTCGCGAACGCGCGCGCCGGCTGGTACTACCAGACGAGCGCCGGCGCCTGGAAGCAGAAATGAACCGCGGCTCAGGCCCCGGCGACTGAGCGGTCCGCTTCGATCAGTTCCGGGCCCTGGTTCTTCGGGGCATTGACCAGCCGGCTGACCGGCCAGGCCTGCAGGGCCTTGGGCTCGAACGGATGCAGCAGTTCCGACAGCTTGTCCGTGTCCGAGAAGGCCGTGTCGATCCAGCGATCCCAGTCCGATGCCGCGAGCACCACCGGCATGCGATCGTGGATCTTGCGGATCGACTGCGAAGCATCGGTCGTCACGATGGTGCAGGACTCGAGCGTCGCGCCGTCGGACGGGTCCTTCCAGCGCTCCCACAACCCCGCGAATGCCATCGGCCGCGCGTCGCGCAGACGGATGAACCACGGCTGCTTGCCGCCCGGCGCGGCTTGCCATTCGAACCAGCCATCCGCGAGCACGAGACAGCGGCGCCGCTTGAAAGCGTCGCGGAACGACGGTTTCTCCGCGAGCGTTTCGGCCCGGGCATTGATCATGCGATTGCCGATGGCGCGTTCCTTGGCCCACTTCGGCACCAGCCCCCAGTGCAGCATCGCCAGCGCGCGCGAACCTTCCTCTCCGGCGCGCACCGCCGGAACGTCCTGGGTCGGCGCAATGTTGTAGCGCGGCTGGAGATCCGGCACTTCATCGAGCGCGAACGTCCGCCTGACGGCCTCGGCGGGAGAAAAGAACGCGTATCGGCCGCACATACCGGTGCTCCCGGGCTATTCGCGGATGCCCGTGCCGCGGTTCATCAGCATGACGACGACCGTGAACATCGCGGCGGCGAACGCCGCCATGATCAGGAACGCAAATCCCAGGTGGACGTCGCTGGCGCCGAGAAACCCGTGCCGGAAGGCGTTGACCATGTACAGGATCGGGTTCAGGTACGAAAGCCGCTCGGCCCATTCCGGCAGCAGCGACACCGAATAGAAGACGCCGCCCAGGTAGATCAGCGGCGTCAGGACGAAAGTCGGAAACCACGAGATCTGGTCGAAATTCTTCGCGAAGATCGCGTTGAAAAGCCCGCCGAGCGAGAACACTACGGAGGTCAACAGCACTGACCCGAGAATGAGGAACGGATGTTCGACCGGGATGCGCGTGAAGAAAAGCGTGACGACCGTGACGACCGCGCCGACCAGCAGCCCCCGCATGACCCCGCCCGACACGTAGCCGAGCACGATCAGCCAGTTCGGCAGTGGCGCCACCAGCAATTCCTCGATGTGCTTGCCGAACTTGGCGCCGAAGAAGCTGGACACGACGTTTCCGTAGGAATTGCTGATGACCGCCATCATGATCAGGCCGGGCGCGATGTACTGCATGTAGTCGTAACCGCCCATCGGCCCGATCCGGCTGCCGATCAGGCTGCCGAAGATGACGAAGTACAGGGTGGCCGTGACCGCCGGCGGCACCAGCGTCTGGCCCCAGATGCGGATGATGCGGCCGTACTCGCGGCGCACGATCGTCTGCAGGCCGATGCGCCGGATGCGGGCGAGCGACTGCTGGCTGGGATCCGCGACTCTGGCCGCCGTGTCCATGTCAGCCGGCCTTTGCGCCCGGGGCGCCCTTGCTCTCGACGAGGCGCATGAACAGCTCCTCGAGCCGGTTCACTTTGTTGCGCATGCTGACCACCTCGACGCCATGTTCCGTCAGGCGCGCAAAGATGTCGTTCAGTCCCTGCTCCTTCGAGACCTCGATCTCGAGCGTGTGATCGTCCGTCATGCGCGACACGTAACCCGGCAACGCGGGCGCGGCCCTCAAAGCCGCCCGGAAATTCAGCACGAACGTTTCCTTGTTCAGCTTGCGGATGACGCCGGCCATCGTGTCATTCTCGATGATGCGGCCGCCGTCGATGATTGCGATGTGGCGGCACAGGCTCTCGGCCTCCTCCAGGTAGTGGGTCGTCAGGATGATCGTCGTGCCCTGCGCGTTGATCGCGCGCAGGAACGTCCACATGCTGCGGCGGATCTCGATGTCGACGCCCGCGGTCGGCTCGTCGAGGATGAGCAGTCGCGGCTCGTGAACAAGGGCGCGGGCAATCATCAGCCGGCGCTTCATGCCGCCCGACAGCGAACGTGCAATCGAATCGCGCTTGTCCCAGAGCTGCAGCTGCCGCAGGTACGTCTCGGAACGCTCGAGAGCGAGTTTTCTCGGGATGCCGTAGAAGCCGGCCTGGTTCACGATGATCGTGAATACCTTCTCGAACTGGTTGAAGTTGATTTCCTGCGGTACGAGGCCGATGCAGGATTTCGCGCGGTCGAGCGACTGGTCGATGTCGTGGCCGAAGACCGAGACCGCGCCGCCGCTCTTCGTGACGAGCGACATGATTACGCCGATCGCCGTCGTCTTGCCGGCGCCATTCGGCCCGAGCAGCGCGAAGAAGTCTGCCTCCTCCACATCCAGGTCGATGCCGCGCAATGCCTGCACGCCATTGCGGTAGGTCTTGGTCAGGCCGTGGATGGAAAGCGCTTTCATGGAACCCCGGGAATGCCGCCGAACGCGGGCGGACAGGCGCGAAGCGTAAGCTTCGGCCTGTTCCCGGGCAACCGAAGGGCATCGGGGTGCCGCGCGTGGCGCGGCGGGACGCCGGTTCAGGCGGCTGCGCCCCGTTTCGGCCGGCGCTGCAGCGCCTGCAGCCGGGCGCTGTCCGCGCCCTGGATCTGCAGCCCCAGTTGCTGCAGCAGATTCACCGCCTGGTCGTCCGGATGCACGGCGCAACCCTCGAACTGCAGCCAGAAACGCATGCGTGACCCGAAGCGCGCGGACAGCGCGGGCGCGACGCGGCGCGCGAGCCGCTCGGCTGTTGCAACAGACATGGCTGACAGCGCGGTAGTGGTGGCCGGGGCGGCGCCGAACACGAGGTGCGCGGCGGCCGCGCGCGTCTGCGCCAGGTGCCAGACCAGCATGATCACGGACCGGGCGAAGCAGACGATACGTTCGTCGACTGCCGGCGCGTGTCCGGCGTCCTGGACGCCACCGGCGGCGGCGATCTCGCTCTCCCAGAAACCGCCGTCGCCGAAGCGCAGGTCAAACAGCGCGTACGGCAGGCGCTCGCACAAGCGTCGCCCGGCCTGGGGATCGATCAGGGCGTCGATCGCACGTGGCGGCAACCCCGAAATCTGCCGGAGCCTGCCTTCCTCCGCCAGCTCGGTTGCGAGGTTCAGGAAGGCCAGGTTGATCGAGCCGAGCGCCCGGCGTGTGGCGTGATCCAGCAGCGATCGTTCGGACCAGTCGGCGTTGCCGGCGGGCGGCGCCAGCGCCAGCGGTTGTTGACGGCTCATCGCATTTATCCCCGTTGTCGCGCAATTACCTTCGTCGCCCGCTCTCTGGCAGGCATACGATTGACTGGTGAAAAACTACCAGCCAAACTCGAGGGCGTCAAGGCGGCGAACATGCGAATAACCGATGACCGCTACACCCGCGACCGGCTTCGGCTGGACCTGGCCTTGCGCCTGATCGGCCACGAAGCCCGCACCCGGACGATCCGCAGCTGGACCGGGCTGACCGATGACCGGATCCGCAAGCTCTACCGGTCCTACGTGGCCGACGCCGGCCGCCGCGACGTGCGCCGCCATCGCGGCAAGAGCCCGCGGCAGAATGCTTACTTCATGCGCAACGCATCGATCCGGCGCGAATCGGCCGGCCTTGCGACGCTCTTGTGCATTCTGGGACTCCTGCGCCGCGAAACCGCGCGCGCGCCGGGCGCCGTGGATCAGCTGCGCTGGGGCGAGAGCTTCTGCGAGGCCTACGAGACCTTCGCCAGCCTGTTCGTGCACCCGCAGATCTCGTTCGAGCACGCCTGTCACCTGCTGCGCTCGCTCGAGAAGCAAAACGAGATCTGCCTCGACGACTGCGAGGGCTGCGGCAGCCTGCTGGTCGTGATGCGCTATGCCGAGCGGCCGAAAGCCTGCGAGTTCTGCGCCACGACCCGGCCGCCGGCGCGCCCGGGGCTGTCGGTGGGCGACTGCTAGAATGACGGGTCTTTACCTCAGGAACGGGATCCGATGCGCCCCGACACGGGGCGGCCCAATGTCTTTGCCGGGCCGCATGTCGATCGACTGAAACTGGCGAACGCCGATGCCGAATTCGTCGCGCGCGCGATCGCGGACGGGTCCGCGCGGCTGATTCCGGTCTGGAAGTCGCGTTGCCCGGTATTCCGGACACCCTCGCCCACCGCCTGCCTGCTGCGGTTTGGAACCGCGCCGTTTGCGGAAATCGCCGTCAGCGAGATGATCCTGCTGGGCGATTACCGCGGCTTCGCGGTCTTTACGACCGAAATCGAGGCGGATGTCCCGCCGCCGCTCGCGGACGGCGCCGAGTTCGCCGACCTGCGCCTGGCGGCCGCGTTGCTGCCTCACGACGAGGCCGGTCTCGTCGCCTACGCCCGCGCGATGATCTCGTTCCGCCACCGGCATCGTTACTGCGGCAGCTGCGGCGCGCCGACCCGCCCGGACCGGAATGGCCGCGTGATGATCTGCACGCGCGCAAGCTGCGGCACGGAGTTCTTTCCGCGCGTCGACCCCGCCGTCATCGTGCTGGTGACCGACGGTGACCGCGTCCTGCTCGGCAGGCAGCCCGGCTGGCCTGCCGGCCGTTATTCCACGATTGCGGGCTTCGTCGAACCCGGCGAAAGCCTGGAGGACGCCGTGCGTCGCGAGGTGCTGGAGGAAACGGGCGTCGAGACCGGCTCGATGTCCTACCAGTCCTCGCAGCCCTGGCCGTTCCCACGCTCGCTGATGCTCGGCTTCCGCGCCGAGGCGCGCACCACCGAGATCCGGCTCGGCGACCGCGAACTCGAGGATGCGCGCTGGTTCGATCGTGCTGAACTGGCCACGGGCTCGATGCTGCCGTTCTCCGAGTCGATCGCATTTCGGCTGATCGAGGAGTGGTACGACGCGGAGGGCGGCAGGCCGCTCAGCAACGAAGCAGCGACGCGGGGCCGGGACCTCGGCCGGTGAACGTCGCCCTCTCGGTCGCGACCGGCATCGCGCTAGCCGCCGCCGCGGGCTTCCGTGCTTTCGTGCCGCTGCTCGCCGCCGGTCTCGCGATTCACTTCGGTTACGTCGAAGCGGCGCCCGGGTTCGCCTGGCTCGGCGAGCCGATCGTGCTGATCGTGCTTGCGGTCGCGACCTTGACCGAGATCGCGGCCTACTACGTTCCTGGTCTTGATCACGTACTCGATGTGATCGGCTCCCCGGTTGCCGTCGCCGCGGGCATCGTCGTCGCCGCCGGCGTGATGACCGGATTGCCGGACTGGCTGCGCTGGTTCGCCGCGATCGGCGTCGGTGGCGCCGTCACGACCACCGGACATGCGCTCACGGCGATCGGCCGCGCGAAAACGGGCGCGAGTTCCGGCGGGCTCGGCAATCCCGTTTTTGCGACCGGCGAACTGGCGGGATCCCTGTTGCTCGCGACCTTTGCCCTGCTGCTGCCGTTCATCGCGCTGATCCTGGTCATCGCCATCATCGCGATCGTGGTGCAGCGGCGACGGCGACACCGGACCTGACCGCCGATGCGCCGCCCGTCGCCCGGCATCGCGCTGTTCCTGGCGGGCCTCGCCTGCCTGCGGATGGCGCATGCGGCTGATTCGATCGAACTCGAGATCCTGGGAATCGACGGCGCCTTGCGCGACAACGTGCTGGCGCTGTCGAGCCTGAAGCGGCATGCGGAATCGCAGCAACTCGACCAGGACGTGGTCGAACGCCTCGTGCAGCGGGCGCCTGGCGAGACTCTGACGGCATTGCGTCCATTCGGCTATTACGAGCCGCAGGTCGGGACCGAGCTGACACGCACGGCCGACGGCTGGCATGCGCGCATTACGATCGATCCGGGCAGGCCGGTGCTCCTGGTGGAGCAGCAGGTCGAGATCACGGGCCCGGGACGCGACGAGCGGTTCCTGCGCCAGGCGCTCGCCCGGTCGCCGTTACGCACCGGCGCGCGTCTCAGTCATCCGGACTACGACCTGCTCAAGGGCGAGCTGCTTCGCGCGGCGGCGGGCAACGGCTACCTGGACGCAACGTTTACGCGCGCCGAATTGATCGTCGATCCCGCCGCCCACGAGGCACGCGCGCGCGTGACGCTCGATACCGGCGAACGCTACCGCTTCGGGCCGACCACGATCGAGCAGGATTTCCTCAAGGAGGGCCTTGTCAGGCGCTACCTTCGCTATCGCGAGGGCGACTGGTACGACGCCGCCGCGCTGCTGCGGACGCAGTTCGCGCTTGACGACTCGCAGTATTTCGCCGTCGTCGAAGTGCTGCCGGAAGAGCGCGACCGCGGGAACAGGATCGCGCCGATCCGGATCGTGTCCGCACGCAACAAGCGGTACCTCTATACGATCGCCGCCGGTTACGCGACCGACACGAGGGCGCGCGGCACGCTGGGCTGGGAGGACCGCCGCGTCAACCGGAGCGGGCACCGGATGCGCGCCGAGATCCGCGGTTCCAGCGTCGAGGAATCGATCGGGCTGACCTACGTCGTTCCCTGGACCGACCCGGCGCTGGAGAAACTGGCGTTCGAACTTCGCGGCTTTCGCGAGCAGCGCGCCGACGTCGAGACCGAGGGCGGGAGCCTCAGGGTCGGCCTGACCCAGGTGCGCGGAAAGTGGCAGCGCGTGCTGTTCGTCACGGCGGACACGACCAGCGACAAGGTCACGACCACGTCGGGCGAATCGACGCTCATCGACCGCAAGCAGAGCAACCTGCTGGTGCCGGGCATTTCCTTTTCCACGCTGCCGCCGGGATTCCTCGGGGTCAATGCGGTGCCGCGCGGATTTCAGGTCGAAGTGGTCGGCTCCACGTCCGCCCTCGGCTCCGACACCGATTTCACACGGTTTGTCGTCCGCGACGAGCGGCGCTTTCGCCTCGCCGACCGGCTGCAGCTGCAAGTGCGCGCGGAGATCGGGGCGAGCGTGGTCGGCGAGTTCCAGGAGCTGCCGGCCCAGTACCGGTTTTTCGCCGGCGGCGATCGCAGCGTCCGCGGCTATGGCTATGAGGAGCTTTCGCCGGTTGACGCCGATGGCAACCGGATCGGCGGCCGCCACCTGATGACCGGCAGCATCGAGCTGCAGCGCAGCCTGCCGCGGAATTTCGTCGCGGCCGTGTTCATCGACGCTGGCAATGCCGTCGACGACTTTGGCGACCCGTTGGAGTATTCGGCCGGCGTCGGCCTCCGCTACCGGCTCCCGTTTCTGAGCATCGGACTCGACGTGGCGCAGTCGATCTCCGAGTCGGACCGCAACCCGCGGCTGCACCTGAACTTCACGCCGGAATTCTGAGATGCGGTGGCCCCCGCGAAAGGTGACGCGATGGCTGCTGGCAATCCTGGTGCTCGCCGTCGCTGCGCTCGGGCTCGGCGCCGCCTGGCTGCTGACGACGGAAGCCGGCCTTGCGCGCGCGATTGCGATGCTCGAGTCGCTCGACAAGGTGAAGATCCGGGTCACCGGCGCAAACGGACGGCTGATCGGCCCGCTCGCCGCCGCGACGATCGACATCGAGCATCCGCGCGCGACGATCCGCATCGCCGGCTTTGCGGCGGATTACGAACCGTCGGAGATACTCGCCGGGCGGATCTCGGCCGAAAGCGTCAGCGCCGCGACCGTGACGATCCACGTCCACGAACGGCCCGAAACGCAGAAGCCGCCCGGTTTCATGCCCGGCTGGCTGACGCTCGTGATCGACGAAGCGGAATTTGCGGCCCTCCGGATCGTCTCGCCCGGCGGCACTGCGACGAACCTGGTGGATGTCCGCGGTTCGGCCACCGTGAGCCGGACGCAGATCGAGTTCGAGGACGGGCACGCCGATGCGGGCAGCTGGGCGATAGCGGGCGCCGGCGGCCGCCTGTATGCGCGCGAACCGGTCGCGCTCGAAGCCAATGCGGCGTGGTCGCTGACGAGCGGCCGTGACATCGCGGGCGTCCTGCGCGCGACCGGCGACCTCGATCGACTGCAGGTCGACGCCCGCATCGCTGCTCCCGGCATCGCACAGGCCCGGCTCGAACTGACGGACCTGACGGGCAACCTGCGTTGGCACGGCGAGACGCAGATCGAGCGCCTCGATCTCGCGCAGTGGATCGATCCGGCGCCGCTCGGTCCGCTTCGGGGAACGCTCTCGATGCAGGGCGATCGGTTTACGTACGCGGCCACGGGCGTCATGCACGGTGACGGCCTGCCGGCCACCGGCGTGCGGGTAGTCGGCATGGCGCGTTACGCCGATCTCGTCGTGACATTCGACCAGGTGACGCTGTCGGTGCCCGGCGCCACCACTCTGCAGATGCAGGGGACGATGAACGTGGCGGCGCAACCCGCCTACGAAGTCCAGGCCCAATGGTCGGATTTCCGCTGGCCGCTCACCGGGGCCGCCGTGCTGAATTCCGCGAATGGAACGCTGCAGGCCGATGGCTGGCGCGAATTCAATTATCGGGTGGCAGGCAATTTCGTCGCCGCCGGCGCACCGCCGTTCTCGGGCCATGCATCGGGGCGCTTCACCGAGACGCAGATGATCGTCGAGCAATCCGCGTGGCAGGCGCTCGGCGGCCATGTCGTCGCGCAAGGCATGCTGTCCCGCGATGCAAACCGCGCGTGGACGCTGACCGGCCGTGCGCGGCAGATCGATCCGGCGACACTTCGGAAGGAACTGCCGGGCCGGCTGGCGTTCCGGTTTGCGGCGTCGGGCAAAGGGCTCGATGAGAAGGCGGAGTGGGCGGCATCCGTCACGAATCTGTCCGGGCCGTTCCGCGGCCAGCCGGCAAGCGGCGGCGGCATCGTCCGCCGCCAGGATGATCGCCTGCAGTTCGAGCGCGTTGCGCTGGCGCTCGGACCCGCGCGGCTGCAGCTCGATGGAACCTGGGGCCGCGAGCCGGATCTAGACGCCCGCCTGCTCGCGAGCGATCTCTCCAGGTTCCTGCCGGAACTTGGCGGCAGCATCGATGCCGTGCTGGAGATGCGCCGGAGCGCCATCACCCTCGCCTTCGCCGGTCACGACCTGGCCTGGGGCGATCATCGCGCAATCATCCTCTCGGCCGATGCCCACGTGGATCTCGAGAATCGCAAGCACTCCTGGCTGCGCTTGCGTTCCAACGGCCTCACGATCGCCGGCCAGCCCCTGACGGATACACGCCTGTCGTTCGACGGACTGCTCCGCGATCACGCGATGGAATTTCGCGTCGGCATGGGCGACGACACGGTCGAACTGCTGGGCCGCGGTTCGTATGCCGCCGGGCGCTTCCGTCTGCAGTTGCAGCAAGTTTCCGCCACCGGGCCGCGCACGGCGCCCTGGAAACTGGAAGCGCCTGTCAGCCTGTCCGCCACCCGGCATGAAGCGCGGCTCGAGCCGGCCTGTTTCGTTCAGGGCGCGCGGCGCGCCTGCATGAACGGGCGCTGGCGGCGCAATGCGGACTGGGCGTTCAATGCGAGCACACAGGCGTTTCCGCTGGAGACGCTCGACCTGAAAGTGCCGGGCAAGCCGCGTTACCGCGGGCTGCTGTCGGTCGACGCGCGAGCCTCGGGCCGCGCCGGCGAGCCGTGGCTCGCCGATGTCCGCGCGGAGATCCGCGATGCCGTACTCGAATATCAATCCGCGAGCGGCACGCCGCGGTCGGTTGCATTGGGCCGGACCCTGCTGACGATGCAGAGCCTTGCTGACCGGCACCTGCTGGATCTGAGCGTCGTCGATGCCGCCGACATCGAACTCGCCGCCGAGATCACGGCCACGCGTGTCGCCGGTCTGTCGTTCGGCGAGCTGCCGGTGAGCGGCACGGTGCGCGGCGCGACGCGGCAACTGGGATTGCTGCCGCTCCTGGTCGAGGACATCGACCTGGCATCCGGACGACTCGCGCTGGATTTCTCGGTCGGCGGCCGGCTCGGTGCGCCGTCGCTGGAGGGCGAGGCCCGGCTGACGGAGGGCGCGCTCGATTTCTACCCCGTCAATCTGCGGCTGCGCGACCTGCGTGCCACGATGAAACTGCACGAGACGGCCCTTGAGCTCAAGGCAACTGCGACCGCCGGCGCGGGATCACTCGACATCGATGGCCGGCTCGGATGGCGGGAGCGGCGCCTAACGGGTGAACTGGCACTCAAGGGCGAGCGGCTGTTACTCGTGGACGTGCCCGAGGCCCACGTGTACGCATCGCCGGATCTCCGCTTCGTGCTCGCGGACCGGCGCATCGACATCACCGGCAGCGTGTCGATCCCGCAGGCACAGATCGAGCCCGCCGAAACGGCCGGTGCCGTCCTCACATCGGCCGATGAACGAATCATCGGCCCGGAAACGGGTTCCGACGACGCGGAAGCCTTCGACGTTGTGAGCGACGTGCGTCTGTTGCTCGGCGGGCAGGTCCGGATCGACGCCTATGGCCTCAGCGGCAGGATCACGGGCAGCGTGCGCGCGCGCAGCACGCCGCACGAAGCCGCCGTCGCCACCGGCGAACTGCAGATCCAGGACGGCGAGTATCGCGCCTATACGCGTGCGCTCGACGTCGAACGCGGCAGGCTGCTCTTCACGGGCGGGCCGGTCACGGATCCGGGCGTCGACCTGCGGGCATCGCGCAAGCTGCCGGGTTACACCGTCGGCGTGATCGTGCGCGGGCGCCTGCGGCGGCCGCAGTTGACCCTGTTCTCCACGCCGTCATTGCCGCAGGCGCAGATCGCATCGCTGCTGATCGTCGGCCGCTCGCTCGACAGCCTGCAGAGCGAGGATCGCGCCAGCCTCGAATCCGAAAGCGCGAGCGTCGCGGCCCAGGGGGGCGCCCTGCTGGCGGGTCAGCTCGGGCGCTATGTCGGGCTCGACGACGTCGGCCTGTCGGAGGACCAGGACGCGGGCGCGGCGCTCGTGCTCGGCAAGTTCCTCTCGCCGCGACTTTACGTCAGCTACGGCATCTCGCTGGTGGACCAGATCAACACACTGAAACTCCGCTACACGATCGGCGACCGCTGGGTCATCGCCGCCGAGTCCGGAGCCGAGGCCGCCGCGGACATCGAGTACCGGATCGAGCGCTGAGCGCCGCACGTGCTTGACTGTGTTTGCATAATTATGCATAATGCGTGCACATTTATGCACGCTCACTCCCGTCATAACGGTGCCGACGCCATGGCCCGGCGCGAAGCGCTCCGGAAGATCATCAGCCGCTCGCCCGTCGGCCGGCAGGAGGACCTCGTGCGGCTGCTCGGCAAGGCCGGCCATCCGGCGACGCAGTCGAGCGTCAGCCGCGATCTGCGCGAGCTCGGCGTCGCCAAGCAGGGCGATCGCTATGTGCTGCCCGACGACTCCGCGCCAGCGCTCGACGATTTTCCGACGGTCGCCGCCTTCGTCCGCGACTGGCGGCCTGCCGGCCCCTGCCTGACGGTCATCCGCACGACCGCGGGCGCGGCGCCGAGCGTCGCGATCGTGCTCGACCGCGCCGATTGGCCCGATGTCGTCGGCACGCTGTCCGGTGACGATACGATCTTCGTCGCGACCACAGGCGGCGCTGCACAGCGCCGCCTCCTCGCCCGCCTGCACGAAAACCTCCGGGGCTGAGCACCGACATGTCCAGTGAATCACCGGGCGCCGGCGCGCCCATCCTGCTTGCGTTCTCCGGCGGCCTCGACACCTCGTTCTGCGTGCCATGGCTCAGGGAGACTCATGGCCGGCCGGTCGTCACCGTGACCGTCAATACGGGCGGCATCGATGCCCCCGCCGCGCGGCAGCTCGAGGAGCGCGCGCGGATGCTCGGCGCGGCGGGGCATCACCTGGTCGACGCGCGCCGCGAGTACTTCGATCGCGTGCTGAAGTGGCTGCTGATCGGCAATGTCCGGCGCGGCCAGCTTTACCCGCTGTGCGTCGGCGCGGAGCGCTCGATCCAGGCGCAGACCGTGGCGTCAGTCGCGAAAACGCTCGGGACGACGACCGTCGCGCACGGTTGCACGGCCGCCGGCAATGACCAGGTGCGATTCGAAGTCGCATTGCGCACGCTCGCGCCGGGTCTCGAAATCCTGGCGCCGGTGCGCGACCGGGGATTCAGGCGCCCCGACCAGCTCGCATTCCTCGAGGAGCGCCGGCTGCCGGTGCCGCCCCATGGCGCAGCCTACTCGACCAATCGCGGGCTCTGGGGCGTCACCATCGGCGGACGCGAGACGCTGACATCGACCGGAAGCATTCCGGAGACCGCCTGGGTGCTCTCAAAGGACGCGTTCACGCAGCCGCGCGCGCCACGGAGCATCGCCATCGCATTCGACCACGGGGTCCCGGTGTCGCTGGATGGCGAATCGCTCGACCCGGTCGCGTTGATCGAGCGGCTCGAAGCGATGGCCGCGCCATTCGGCATCGGCCGCGGCATCCACCTCGGCGACACGATCATCGGCACCAAGGGCCGCGTCGCATTCGAGGCGCCGGCCGCTGCCGTGCTGATCGAGGCGCATCGCGAACTCGAAAAGCTGGTGCTCTCCGCCCGCCAGCAGCGCATCAAGGAACTGGTGGCCGCGAGCTATGGCGACCTCGTGCACGAGGGTCAGAACCTCGACCCGGTGTGCCGCGACATCGAGGCGCTGTTCGCGGCGTCGCAGGCGCGCGTGACGGGCAGCGTCCGCGTGTTGTTGCGCCCGGGCACGGCATTCGTCGAGGGCGTCGAATCGCCCTGGTCGCTGATGAACGCAAGCAAGGGCGTCTATGGCGAGTCGGCCGGCGAGTGGACTGCCGCCGACGCGCGGGGTTTCTCGAAGATGTTGTCGCTGCCGGGCATGTTCTGGACGCGTGCCGGCGCCGGGGAACAATCGAAATGATGAAGTCGATCATCGTCGACAAGATTGCATCAGTCACACAGGCCTGCGGCCTTTCGCATGAACTGCGCATCTCGACGGACATACCCTGCGAGGAAGGCGTCGTGCTCGCGGTCGAGATCCTGACCGACAAGGCGCAATACAACACGCTCGAGCTGACCAGCGGGCGCATGGCCAAGGTCGCGCGCGGCAACGTCGTGGTCGGCGCGCTTGGGCATCGCAAGGCGCTGTTCGGCTATTCGGGGCACCTGCCCACGAGCCTGGCCGCCGGCGACGTGATCCAGATGCTGAACATCGGCGGCGTGCTCGGCGTCTGCGACTCCGCGAACCCCGAGAAGGGCCGGCCTTTCGACTGCCGCGTGCTCGGCGTCGTGCTGCACTTCCCGTATCTCGGCGAGCGCATCGGCGTGCCGGCCCGCGCCGGCATGCGCAAGCTGGACTACGATGCGCCGGTCGCGACGCATGGCGTGCCGGTCATCGCCCTCGCCGGCTCGTGCATGGAGGCCGGAAAGACCGCGGCGGCCTGCGCGATGATCTCGCGGATGCGGCATCGCGGCCTGACGATCGACGGTTTCAAGGCGACCGGGGTATCGTTGCGCCGCGACATCCTCGCGATGGAGGATTCCGGCGCGCGCCGCACTTCCATCTTCACGGACTTCGGCGTCGTCACGACGACGGCGAAGAACGGGCCGGCGCTGACCCGAACGATGCTGACCGAGATGGCTGCAGGCCGCCCCGACGTCATCGTCTTCGAGCTGGGCGACGGCATCCTCGGCGCCTATGGCGTCGAATCCATCCTCGGCGCGCCGGACATCCGCGCGTCGCTGACGGCCGTCGTGCTCTCCGCCAACGACCCGGTCGCGGCCTGGGGCGGCGTCCGGCTCCTGCGCGAGCGCTTCAGGATCGAGCCCGCCGTGGTCACCGGACCCGCGACGGACAACTCGGTCGGCGTCGACATCATCCGCGAGCAGCTCGGCGTGCCGGCATTCAATGCGATGACAAATGGCGCGGCGCTCGGCGACTGCGTGATCGCCGCCGTCGGCCTCGATTCCGTCGCGCATTCCGGCGAGATCGTGGAATGAACGCACGGGTCCCGGCGGTCATCCTGGGCGGCACCGGTTACGTCGCCGGCGAACTGCTGCGTCTGGCGCTCGGCCACCCGCGGCTCGAGCTGGCGGCGATCGCATCCGATAGCCAGCCTGGAGAGTCCGTCGCTAACGCTTTCCCACACCTGGCCGCCGCCTGCGGTGACCTGCGCTACGGCTCGATCGAGCAGGTGAAGGACCTGGTCGCCGGCCTGCCGCGAAGCGCCGTGCTCGCTGCTGCGCCGCACGGCGTATCCCACGCGCTGCTCGATTCGCTGCTGGCACGCGCCGAGTCCGCAGGCGCCCGGCCGGCCGTCGTCGACATCTCGGCGGATTTCCGTTTCGCCGACCTGCGGGAATACGAGCGCGTCTACCGGCACGCGCACGGCGCGCCTGCGCGCGCGAGGCAATTCACCTGCGCGGTGCCGGAGCACCTGGACCGTTCGCCGACGCCGCATGTCGCGCATCCGGGCTGCTTCAGCACGGCGACCCTGCTCGCGTCCGTGCCATTGCTCGCGCTCGACCTGGTCGAGCCGCAGATCTATGTCTCGGCCGTGACGGGCAGTACCGGCGCGGGCCGCAGCCCGATAGCGGGTACGCATCACCCCCTGCGCCACAGCGACCTGTATGCCTACAGTGCGTTGACCCATCGGCACGCGGCCGAAATCACGGCGCTCGCCGGTGCCGCAAGCGGCCGCGAAGCCCGGTTCGCATTCGTTCCGCACTCCGGCCCGTTCGCGCGCGGCATCCACGCCACGGTGCAGGCAAGGCTCAGTAAGCCGCTCGACACCGCTGCCGCCATCGCGGCATTGCGCAGCTACTACGCCGGGCGCCCGTTCGTGCGCGTCCTGGACGAGCCGCCGCGCATCAAGGATGTCGTCACCAGCAACTACGCGCATCTGTCGGCCGCTGCCGATGGCCACACGATTGTCGTGATGTCGGTCGTCGACAACCTGGTCAAGGGCGCCGCCGGCGGCGCCATGCAGTGGATGAACCGGCTGCTCGGCTTCGACGAGACCGAAGGGCTCGCGGCGCCGGCTCCAGGCTGGACCTGAACCATGGACCATCTCGCCCCGGTCTTTGCGCAGTACCCGATCGAGATCGTCTCGGCGGACGGCGTGTGGCTCACGACGCGGGACGGCAGGCAGATCCTCGATCTCTACGGCGGCCATGCCGTCGCGGCGCTTGGCTACGGCCACCCGGGCTGGATCGCCGCGCTCGAGCACCAGGCGACGAGCGTCGCGTTCCAGAGCAATGCCGTGCCCATGGAAGTACGCAGCCGCGCCGCACGCAGGCTGGTCGAATTCTCCGGATTGCCGCTCACGACCGTGTTCTTCGTCAACACCGGCGCGGAGGCCAACGAGAACGCGATCAAGCTCGCGCTGCGGATCACGGGCCGCAGCGGGATCGTCGCGCTCGAGGGCGGTTTTCACGGCCGCACGGCCGCGGCCGGTGCCGTCACGTGGGGCGCCGCGGCGAATTGGTACGGATTTCCGCGCACGCCATTCGACGTGCAGTTCGCGCCGCGACGCGACTCGGCGGCCCTTGCGGAGAAAGTCACCGCGCGCACGGCGGCGGTCATCGTCGAGCCGGTCCAGGGTGTCGGCGGCGCATTCGACATGGGCCGCGAGTACCTCGTGGCCTTGCGCGCGCGCTGCGACGAAACCGGCGCGTTGCTGATCTTCGATGAAGTGCAGTGCGGCATGGGCCGCACCGGCCATCCGTTCGCGGCCAACCTTTATGGCGTCCTGCCCGACATGATCACGACCGCCAAGGCGCTCGGTGCCGGTTTCCCGGTCGGCGCGCTGCTGATGGGCACGCGCACGGCGGCCATGCTGAAGCCCGGTGTGCTCGGCACGACATTCGGCGGCGGCCCGCTCGCCTGCGCCGTCGTCACGGCGGTCATCGATGCGATCGAAAACGAGGGCCTGCTCGACAACGTCCGGCGCATCTCGAAGCTGATACGCGAAAGCTGCGTCACCGGACCCGTGACCGGCACGCAGGGTGAGGGCTTCCTGCTCGGCCTTCGCACCGGCCGGCCCGCCAGCGAAGTGCATGCGGCACTGCTCGCGCGCGACATCCTGGCCGGCACCAGCGCGGACCCGCATGTGCTGCGGCTCCTGCCCCCGTTCACGCTCCGCGAATCCCATGTGGGGCTGTTGCGCGATGCGCTGCTGGCCATCGGCGCATGAAACATTTCCTCGACCTGGCAGACTTGCAGCGCGACGAGATCGTCGATCTGCTCGCATTCTCCGCTCGCCTGCGCGAGCACCCCGAGCCGGCTGCGCTCGCGGGCAAGGTGCTGGGCCTGCTGTTCTTCAACCCGTCGCTGCGGACGCTGGCGTCGATGCGGGTCGCGATGGCGCGCCTCGGCGGCGAATCGATCGTCGTCACGCCGGGCGCCGGCAGCTGGAACCTGGAAACTCGCAGCGGCGTGACGATGACGGGGCCGGCGGCCGAGCACATCCGCGAGGCGATCCCGGTTCTCGATTCCTACTGCGATGCGCTGGGCGTGCGCGCCTTTGCAGAGGGCCGCGACCTCGCCGCGGATCTCGCCGAACGCACTTTCACGGCGATCGCATCGCTCTGCACCCATCCGCTGATCAACCTGGAGTCGTCCGCCAATCACCCCTGCCAGGCGCTGGCGGACTGGAAGACGCTGGACGACCTCAACGTGCCGCGCCGCGGCCGCTTCGTGCTCTCCTGGGCGAACCATCCGCGCGCGCTGCCGCTCGCGGTGCCCGCGGCGGTCTCGCAGATGGCGGCGCTGCGCGGCATGGACGTCGTCGTGCTCTGCCCTCCGGGCTACGCCCTGCCCCCGGCGATCATGGACAAGGCGCGCCGCGCCGCCGCCGCTTCCGGCGGGAATGTCAGCGAGACCGACGATCGCGACGCCGCCGTCACCGGCGCGCACGTCGTCTATGCCAAGGAATGGGGCTCGACGGAGCACTACGGCGACGCCGAGGCCGATGCCCGGACGCGCGCCGGCCACGGCGACTGGATGCTGCGCGAATCCTGGTTTGCGCGCGCCCGCCCGGACTGCCACCTGATGCACTGCCTGCCCGTGCGCCGCAATGTCGCGGTGGCCGATGAACTGCTGGACGGGCCGCGCAGCCGCGTGCTGCAGCAGGCGCACAACCGCCTGACCGTGCAAATGGCGCTACTCTATCGCCTGCTCCGAGGAGCCCGGAAAAGATGGTGACACACCGCATCGACCAGTCCGCCGTGATCGCGGCGCTGCGCAGCGCCGCGCCGTACGTCCGGCTCTACAAGGGCAAGATCTTCGTTATCAAGGCCGGCGGCGCGGTGTTCGGCGACATTGCCGGCACCCGCGCGCTGGTCGAGCAGATCGCGATCCTGCATCACCTCGGCATCCGCGTCGTGCTGGTGCATGGCGGCGGACCGCAGCTCGACGAGATGCAGCGCTCGCTCGGCATCGAGCCACGCATGGTGCGTGGCCGCCGCGTCACCGACGACCGTTCCATCGATGCGACCACCATGGTGCTGAACGGCCTGATCAACACGCGCATCCTCGCCACCTGCCGGGAACTCGGCATCGATGCCATCGGCCTGTCCGGCGTGGACGCGGGACTGGTAAAGGCGAATCGCCGCCCGCCCGTGCGCCTGGACGGCGAATCAGTGGACTATGGTTATGTCGGCGACATCATTTCCATCGACACGGCCGTGCTGCGCAAGCAGCTCGACGCCGGCCTGATGCCGGTCGTCAGCCCGATCTCATCGGACGATACCGGCGTCGTACTCAACATCAACGCCGACACCGTCGCGGCCGCGCTCGGCGCGGCGCTCGGCGCCGAAAAGCTGATTCTCTGCACCGGTGCGCCGGGCATTCTCGAGCGGATGGGCGACCCGCGATCGCTGGTCTCCTATACGGATCTTGCCGGCCTCAAGCGCCTCGAGCAGTCCGGCAGCCTCGAGGGAGGCATGCTACCGAAAGCCTCGGCGATCGAGTCGGCGATCCGCGGCGGCGTGCGGCGCGTGCACGTGATCTCGTTCAACGTGCGTGACAGCGTGCTCGCCGAGGTATTCACGAACGAAGGCACGGGCACGATGATCGTCGCGGACGTCAAGGCACTGACGCCGGCCGAACAGCACCCCGAGGCGGCCGCGACATGAGCCGGTTGTGGGACAAGGGCGTCCCGCTCGACGCGCGCGTGCTCGCCTTCACGGCCGGCGAGGATCACGCGCTGGACGAGCGCCTGGTCGCCTACGACGTCCGCGCGTCGATCGCGCACGCGGAAATGCTGGCCGCGGCGCGGCTGCTCTCTCCGGAGGACCTGCAGAAGATCCGCGACGGGCTCGAGGCGATCGCAAGCGCGCATGCGCGCGGCGAATGGCGCATTCCGCTCGAGCAGGAGGACGGCCAGACGGCGCTGGAGGTCCGCCTCACCGAGCGGATCGGCGAGGCCGGCGCGCGCATTCACCTGGGCCGTTCGCGCAACGACCAGGTGCTTGCGGCGATCCGGCTCTACCTGCGCGACGTGGTCGCGGAAATTTCCGCCGCGGCGGATGCCGTGGCCGACGCCCTGGTGGCGCTGGCCGCGCGCCAGGCGGACGTTGCGCTGCCCGGTTACACGCACATGCAGCAGGCGATGCCCTCGAGCGTGGACTGGTGGGCACGCGGTTTCGCGGCGGAGATCCGCGACGACGCCGAGGGCATCCGGCAGACCCTGCGCCGCATCGACCGCAACCCGCTCGGTTCGGCGGCCGGGTACGGCACTCCAAACCTGCCGGTTTCCCGCGAGGCGACGCGCGCGCGGCTGGGCTTTGCCGACGTGCAGGAACCGGTGACCGCGGTGCAGCTCTCGCGTGGCAAGGCGGAATCGCAGCTCTTGTTCGAGATCACGCTGCTGATGCAGGACCTCGGGCGGCTCGCCGCCGACATCCTGCTCTTCTACACGCGAGAATTCGCCTTTGTCGAATTGCCGGCCTCGATGACCACCGGCTCCTCGATCATGCCGCAGAAGCGCAATCCCGACGTGTTCGAACTGGTCCGCGGCCGGTCGGCGACAGCGCTCGCTTGCCTGGTCGAAGCGCTCGGCGTCTATTCGCGGCTGCCGTCCGGGTACCACCGCGACCTGCAACTCATCAAGGCGCCGTTGTTCCGGGGCATCGACATCTGTGCTCAGGTGCTGTCGATCCTGCCGCCGGCGCTCGAGGGGCTGCGGTTTCGCCCGGAGAAGATCCGGCTCGAACCGGAGATACACGCCGCTGCGCGCGCGAATGAGCTGGTCGTCAGGGAACGCTTGCCGTTTCGCGATGCCTACCGCAGGGTCGCGGACGCAATCGACCGGGACAACAAAGGAGGCGGAAAGCCATGAAGCACTGGGTCCTGCCCGCTGCGGGCATCGTTCTGATCGCGGCCGGCGCATTCGGCCTCAGTCGCGGTGAGTTCAGTTTCACGAAGGATGAACACGAGGCCAATATCGGCGGTCTCGAGCTCTCCCTGAAGGAAAAAGAGACCGTCAATGTTCCGAAATGGGCGGCGGGCGGCGCCATCGCGATCGGCGCATTGCTGCTGTTATTCGGCCGCAAGTCCTGACAGCCAGCTTGATTAGCGCAGCCACCGCCGGCTTGCAGGGTTATCGTGCGGCCGCGATCGGCGCGATATTCTCGTTCGCGGCGCAACCTGGCGACGCAGCGACGGCGTTGTCACTGACATTCGAGAACGGAAACGTCCTCGTGTCCGCCCGGATCGATGACACGCCAATGCGCCTGATCGTTGACACCGGCGGGAAAGGCACTTTGCAGCTCACTGCCGCGACGCTTTCAAGGGTGCACGTCGACAGGAAGCCGGATACCGTGACGCGAATCGACGCGATCGGCAATCCGTACCAGGGATCCGCATTTGAAGTTGCTGAGCTCGCCATCGGGGATGCCGTGTTCCGAAACGTCGCCGGTTTCCTGCGCGGCGAAGCCGCCGGCGGCGTCACCGGCGCTCTCCCGGCGGACGGTTTGCTCGGGATGGAGTTCCTGCGGCCCTACGTGGCCCGGTTCGATTACGCATCGGGCAAACTGACGCTTTTTCAGGATGACGAGCGCGACGGCGCCGCCATCGCCTGCCGGGGCCGCCAGATCCCGGTCATCGCCCACCCCTTGCGATTCTGGTTGTCGGAAGCGACAACGGATCACGGCCGATTCCGCTTGGCCTGGGACAGTGGCGCCACTTACAGCGTGATTTCGGCAGATGCGGCCCGTGCGGCTGCATTGCCACTGGAAGACGATTTCTACCGCACCTCCAGCCTCTTGCTGGGCGCCGGCGATTTCGGTCCGATCGACTTTGTAGTTCTGGACCTGCACGTGCCGCAAGTGGACATGCTGCTCGGCTATAATTTCTTCCAGCGTCACGTAATCTGCTTCGACGGTCCGCTGTCAATCGTCACTGTCGTGGACTAATGCTTCAATGCTGCAAATGCGGCCGAACTGCGAATGCTGCGACCGGGACCTGCCACCGGATTCCAATGAAGCGATGATTTGCTCCTGCGAATGCACCTGGTGCGCCACCTGCGTGCGGTCGGTGCTGGGCGGGATCTGCCCCAACTGCCAGGGCACGCTGTCGCAGCGGCCGACGCGAAGCGCGGAGCTGCTGAAGAAGCATCCGGCGTCCACCGCACGCGTGCTCAAGCGC
>Ga0209640_10000089_pt1 | contig 55931 bp, 51 predicted proteins | sample RifCSP10_1_FD_184018 | JGI IMG/M metagenome (GOLD analysis project Ga0209640, IMG submission 184018) | Soil microbial communities from Rifle, Colorado - Rifle CSP2_sed 10_1 (SPAdes) (version 2) | ecosystem: Environmental > Terrestrial > Deep subsurface > Rock core/Sediment | place: Rifle...
CCGATGGCCTGGGTGACTGCCTCGATTGCGGCCGGGTCGGTGTCCACGGGAACCTCGGATGCGAGCAACAGTGTCCCGTTGAACCCCGGACCGAAACCTGAAGCCAGTAGGTCGTACGCTCGGCGGGTCGTCGTCTCCTCCGGGTAGTTGCCCTCATCCGAGAAGGCAAGCCGCTGGCTGAGGAAGGGGAGAGCGAGGGCCAGCAGGACGACGACACCGGCGATCGCGGACGTCCACGGCCGGCGCTGTATGAAGCGGCTCCATCGGTATGGCACCGTCTCCTGGATCGGACGTCTGGCCCGGCGAGGCACCTCCTGGCGTAACGGGGCGAAAGCCAGGCTTGCAACGATGACCACAGCAGCGAGAGAGAGCCCGACGATCGCGAGCGGCTGGAACGCAATCGCCACCCCGACCAATCCGACAGCAAGGAGCAGGGCCGCGATCAGGCCACGCCACCGCGTCACCTCGACGCGCGCTCCGGCGAAGCCGAGAAACGCAGGGAGCAGCGTCAGCGATGCGACGGCGGTGACCGCGACGACCGTGGCGCAGGCGATGGCGATCCCGGTCACGAATGCCAGATTCATCAGCAACATGCCGAGCAGCGAGATGACGACGGTGGTCGCCGCAAAGGCGACAGAGCGGCCGGCCGTGTCCATGGCGACCACCGCCGCATCCTCGATCGAAGCCCCGGCGTGCATGTTCTCCCGATAACGAGTGACGATCAAAAGGGCGTAATCGATCCCGACGCCGAGACCGAGCATGACGGCAACGGTGCTGGCGAAGTCCGGGATTGAGAGGACGTTGCTGAGGAGGCCGACCAGGGAGAGGCCGAGCCCGATGCCGGCCAGGGCGATCCCGATGGGGAGGCCCATGGCAAGCACGGACCCGAAAGCGAAGATCAAGACGATGATGGCGAAGGCAATACCGAGCAGTTCCGAGCTCGGAACCTCGAACTCGGCGAAGATCTGTCCGCCGATCTCGATCTGAAGCCCTTCGATCTCTGGCATGAGCTCTTTGAGGTCGGCGCTTATGACCGCAGCCTCCTCGAGAGTGATGCCGCGGGAGACGCCGATCTGGGCGTATGCGATGAGGCCGGCCTCGGGCCCCTGCGATGCGATCTGCTGCTCCCCCTCGGGGGTGTACGGGCTGACCAGGGTGATTCCCTCGATCTGGCTCGCCTGATCGAAGAACTCGGTCATCGCCGCCTGGACCTCAGGGTCGGTGACCCCCTGCTCGGCCCGGAACACGATGGTCCCGCCCTCGCCACCTGCGGAGGATCCCGCGAAATGCTCGTCGAGGATGTCGAAGCCGCGCCGGCTTTCGACGTCGGGAAGCGAAAACTCGGTGCTGTAGGCGGTGCCGATCACCGAGTTGGCGAGGACGCCGCCGAGCACGAAGACAGCAAGCCAGCCGAGGGCGACCTTGCCCCGGTTGCGGAAACACCAACGTCCAAGGGCGGCGAACAAGAGAACTCCTTATGCGGGGGAGAGCGAGGCTACCAGGCGTCAGAGTGCTGATATCACGACGCAACTAGCCTCTCGACTGTGAGCAACTGGCAGCGTCTTCTCGAACAGCAGGGACCGATCATCGCCGATGGGGCGATGGGGACCACGCTGATGGAATCGGGCCTCCAATTCGGAGACCCACCCGAGTTGTGGAACGTCCTCTACCCGGATCGGGTGCGAGCGGTCCACCGCGGGTACATCGACGCTGGAGCTCAAATCGTCCTCACCAACACCTTCGGCGGGACCCGCTTCCGGCTGGCCATGCACAACCTCGAAGACCGGGTTGACGAGCTGAGCCGAACGGCAGCCATCATGCTTCGGGCCGAGGTCGATCTCTCAGGGCTGGAGGTAGTGGTTGCGGGAGATATCGGGCCTACGGGCCAGATCATGGCCCCGCTCGGCACCCTCGAGTACGACCAGGCCGTAGATGGTTTCGCCGAACAGGCGGCAGCGCTGATCGCGGGCCGGGTGGACGTGATTTGGATCGAGACCATGTCAGCCCTCGATGAGATGGAGGCCGCGATCGAAGGGGTACGCCAGGCCTCGGCCGACATTCCCATCATCGCCACGATGACTTTCGACACCCGGGGGCGCACCATGATGGGGGTGACTCCGGAGCAGGCCGCCGAGGCGATGATGGGGTGGGGAGTCGACGCCATCGGTGGCAACTGTGGCAATGGGCCAGATGAATTGCTCGAGGTCATCGAGAAGATGGCAGCAGTGGCCCCCACCGCCACCATCGTCGCCAAATCCAACGTGGGAATGCCGCAATTGGTCAACAACAAAGCGGTCTACCTCACCACCCCCGAGGACATGGCCGGGTATGCGCAAGAGGCGCGCCGTTTGGGAGCCTCGATCATCGGGGCGTGTTGTGGGAGCACCCCTCCCCTGCTCGCCGCGATGGCAAAGGCCTTGCAATAGCCGCCGAGTCGTGGATGGGACCGCGGTCAGTAACCGAGAGCTTCGATCAACTCCCGTAGCCATCGTTGGGTGGTCTCAACCTGGTTGAAGGTGAAGATGTGGATGGCCTCGATAGCCATGGCCGGAGCGGTCATCGCCGCCGCCAGGTTCTCGAGCAAGACATCGGCGGAATAGGCCCCTGGCCTGACGAGACGTCCGAGCAACTTCGAGTTCTTGCGCAGGTAACGCATGGAATCGCCGATCCCTACCGAGGCGGCGACCTCGATCAGGCGAGTTATCTCGGACACCCCCGAAGCGCCAAGATGGATCGGCAGCTCGACACCTTCGGATCGCACCCACCTGATCCAGCCGATGATCGCGGCCGGGTGGAAGCACATCTGGGTGGCTATGTAGTGGGCGTAAGACTGCTTGTCGTGGAGTGCCTGAAGCAGATCGTCATCCGAGATGAAAGGGTGGCCTTCGGGATACCCGGGAATCCCGATTTCGGCCAGGTCGTGACCGATTTCAGCCATCTCACGAAGCAGGGAGAATCCGTCAGGGAACGACCCTGTCTCGGGTGCGTCCCCACCGACCACGAAGGCCCGGTCGATGCCGATCGAGCCGAGGCGGGCGAGGATGGAGCGAAGGTGAGCACGATCCCTCACCTGCCGGGCCGAGATGTGAGGCACAAGGGAGAAGCCGGCGCCGGTGAGCACCTCGGCCAGGTCCAGAGTGGCATCCATTCCCTTGGACGGTGAGGCGGTGACGGTGATCGAGGCGCCCGACGGTAGGAAGGCTGCCTGCTCCCGCGCATGCTTCAGGGGGATCATCTCGTATTTGGGGCTGGTGAGCAGCTTGGCCAACGCCGCTCGTTGATCGGGCTGGAGGTCGACTCGAAGGCTCATACGTTCGAATCGGGGAACGAAGCCTTGCGGCGGGTGATCCACTCGAGCAGCTCTTGATCCTTGGCCTCATCGATGGGAGGGGCCTCGTACTCGGCCAGCATCCGTTTGTAGATCTTGTTGGCCCGCTGCGCGGAATCGAGCGATCCCTCCTCCAGCCATTGCTCGAAACTGGAGTTGTCGGCCACATTCGACCGATAGAAGGCGGACTCGAAGTTGGCCAGGGTGTGGGCGCTGCCCAAGAAGTGCTCCCCCGGTTGATTGGCGAGGATGGCGTCGAGCGCCTGCCCGTTCTCGGAGAGGTCGACTCCGGTGGCAAACGCCTCCCACATCCCACACTGGTCCAGGTCGAGGATGAACTTCTCGTATCCCATGCACAACCCACCCTCCAGCCAACCTGCGGCGTGAAGGACGAAGTTCGCCCCCGCGAGCATGGTGGGCTGCATTGTGGCCGCCGATTCATATGCGGCCTGGGCATCGGCGACCTTGCTGGCGCACAAGTGCCCGCCGCTGCGGAACGGCACGCCCAATCGGCGAGCCAACTGGCCCATTACGTACAACACCAGAGCCGGCTCGGGGGTGCCAAAGGTGGGGGCCCCGGTTTGCATCGACATCGAGGAGGCGAACGAGCCGAGGATGACAGGAGCACCTGGCCGGACCAGCTGGACGAAGGCCATCCCTGCCATCGCCTCGGCCAGAGTTTGGGTCGCGGTGCCGGCCACGGTGACGGGGCTCATCGCCCCAGCGATGATGAACGGCGTGATCAGTGTCGCCTGATTGTTCTCGGCGTATACCTTGGCCGCACCCAACATGGTGGAGTCCCACACCAACGGTGAGTTGGCGTTGATCAAGCTGGTGATCACGGCATGGCCATCGAGGAACTCCTCGCCGAACAGGATCCTGGCCATGTCCACGGTGTCCTGGGCCCGATCGGGATGGGTGACTGAGCCCATGAAAGGCTTGTCGGAGTAGCGCATGTGGGCATACACCATGTCGAAATGCCGCTTGTTGACAGGCAGATCCACCGGTTCGCAGACAGTTCCGCCCGAATGGTGCAGCTGCGGTGACATCGAGGTGAGCTTGACGAAGTTGCGGAAGTCCTCGATGGTGCCGTAACGGCGGCCGCCATCCAGGTCGCGCACGAAGGGAGACCCATAGGCGGGGGCAAAGACAGTGTGGGGCCCACCGATCTCGACGTTGTTGCTCGGGTTGCGAGCGTGCTGGGTGTAGGTGGAAGGAGCGGTGGCAGAAATGATCTGCCGGCACATCCCGCGGGGGAAGTGGACCCGTTCACCGTCGACCTCGGCCCCGGCATCAGCCAGGATCGCCAGCGCTTCGGGCATCCCTCGGAAGTCGATCCCACACGTCTCGAGAATGGTCTCGGCGTTGTGCTCGATCAGCTCCACGCCTTCGCTGGAGAGCACCTCGAACGGGGCGAGACTGCGGGTGATGAAGGGCACCTTGGCGGCAGTGGCCTGCAGTCGCTCCGCCATCCGGGCTTCCCTGCCTCTTCGTCGGTCGCTCATCTCTTCCTCCGTCTCGGACGTGAGCTCTCTCCGGCACCATATGGGATGCCCACGGCAGCCACAAAGTGCTCTTGGAAGCGGGGCTCCATCGCTGTCTCGACCTTCTCGATCTGCCGAACGACTTCCTCGATCTCTGCCCGTGACGCCCGATTGAGGAGCGCGATGCGGGCTCCGGTCCCTGCTGCGTTGCCGGCGGCGCTGACATCGGCACAATCGGGGACCAACCCCAGCCCGAGAGCGTGGTCGGGGTCGATTTGGCTGCCGAAGGCCCCGGCCAGCCGGATTCGGTCGACCCGATCGATGCCCATGTGATCCATCAACAAGCGGACTCCGGCGTGAAGCGCTGCCTTGGCCAATTGGATCGCCCTGATGTCGTTCTGTGTGACCGAGAGGTCCTCGGTGAGGCGGTAGGAGAAGGTGCGCCCCTCGGGCACGATCCGTTCGGAACGCTCGGCAAGTGAGCCATCGATGATCCCGTCCTGGGTGACGATTCCCGCCCATCGCATTTCGGCGATGGCTTCGATGATTCCCGACCCGCAGATGCCGGTGGCCCGGGTGCCTTCGAATCCGGGCTCATCCGACCAGGGGTCGTATCCAATCACCTTGAACCGGGGCTCCAATGTCTCGGGGTCGATCCGTACCCGTTCTATGGCACCGGGTGCGGCCCGCTGTCCTGCCGAAACCTGAGCGCCTTCGAATGCCGGGCCGGTGGGCGACGAGGCCGCCAGCAACCGCTCCCGATTCCCGAGGACGATTTCGGCGTTGGTGCCGATATCGGCGATCAGTGTGAGCGGGTCGGCCTGATGGGGTGCCTCGGCCAGGATCACGCCGGCCGTGTCGGCGCCAACGTGCCCGGCGATGCAAGGGAGCATGTACCCGCGGGCCCCGGGATTGACGATCAGATCGAGCTCGGAGGCTTTCATCCGGACCGCACGATCCGTGGCCAGGGCAAACGGAGCCGTCCCCAGCTCACTGGGGTCGAGACCCAGAAAGAGATGGTGCATGATCGGGTTGCCCACGAAGGTGAGCTCGAGAACCTCAGCACGACCCACATCGGCCCGCTGGGCGAGCTCCCCAATGAGGTCGTCGACACAGTCGCGCACCGCTCGTGTCATCTCTTCGGCACCGCTCGGGTTGAGCATCAGGTAGGACACCCGGCTCATCAGGTCCTCACCGAACCGGATCTGGGGGTTCATCACCCCGGCGCTGGCGAGCACTTCCCCTGTGTGCAGATCGCAGAGGTGGCCGGCGACGGTGGTGGAGCCAATGTCGAGGGCAATGCCGAACGCCCGGTCGTGGAAGCCGGGCCAGGCCGCGGTGATGGTCTCGCCATCGTGGACTGCGACGGTGACCGCCCACTTCCCGTCACGCAGTGTCCGCTGTAACCCCACCAACACCGAGTGCTCACACTCGAGGCCACTGAGATCCCATTCCTTCTCGAGTGCTTCCAGAAGCCGTTGCAGATCGCTGCGGGCGTCACCGAGGCCCGGCTCTTCCACTTCGACATAGTGGAGCCGCACCACGGGGTCGATTTCGATGATCCGGGTCTCAGCCTCCTTGCGCACCACTTGGCGGTGTATCTGGCTGTCGGCCGGGACATCGATCACCAGATCGCCCGAGATCAGAGCCGAGCATCCGAGACGCCGGCTTGGCTTCATCGGCCTCCGGTCTGCGTATTCCTGCTCGGTGGTCGACCAGGGGCTGAGGTGGTCGGCGAGGGAGGTGATCCCATGCTTGGCGTGCTTCCCCGTGGCGACCTCGATCTGGCAGCGGCCACAGATCCCCCTGCCACCACAGACCGAGTCGAGATCGACTCCAAGAGCGCGTGCCGCGTCCAATACGGAGGTCCCGGTCTCGAAGTGCCCCCTCAGGCCCGATGGTGTGAAGACCACCAGTGATTCAGGCACGGCGGCGGCGGCTCCGGCGCCCTTCAGCACCCGATGCGGCAGGCTGGCGGAAGCTGCGTATCCAGCGGCCACAGTCCTGGTCGTGGCCCATCAAGACGTCGGCCGCCATCACGGATTGCCTCACATGATGAGGATTGGTTATCGCTGATGTCATCCCCGCCGCGATGGCCATCGCCAGGAACGCCTCGTTCAGACCCTGACGATTGGGGAGTCCAAAACTGATGTTTGAGGCACCGCACGTCGTGTTGACTCCCAATTCCTCGCGCAACCGGCGAACCAGATGGAAGATCTGACGACCGGCGGTCCCCATCGCCCCTATCGGCATGACCAGGGGGTCGACGAGGATGTCCTCTTTGGCGATGCCGTGGTCGGCGGCCCGGTTGACGATCTTGCGAGCCACCTCGAATCGGACGTCGGGATCCTCGGAGATCCCGGTCTCGTCGTTGGTGATGGCCACAACCGCCGCACCGTGCTTCGCCACCAACGGCAGGACCGTATCCAATCGTTCGTCCTCACCAGTCACCGAATTGACGAGGGCCTTTCCTTGGTAGACCGACAACCCCCTTTCCAGGGCCGCCACGATCGAAGAGTCGATCGACAGGGGAAGGTCGGTCAAGCTCTGCACAAGCTGGACGGTGTGGGCCAGGATTGCGGGCTCGTCGGCCAGCGGAATTCCGGCATTCACGTCGAGCATGTGGGCACCTGCGTCGACCTGGGCAATGGTGTCGGCGGTGACACTGGAGAAGTCCCCGGCTTTCATCTCGTCGGCCAGCTTCTTGCGCCCGGTGGGGTTGATTCGCTCACCGATGATGACAAAGGGTTGGTCGAACCCAATCACCACTTCCCTCGTGGCGGAACTGACCACGGTCCGGCTCATCAGCCGTTCTCCTCGGCAAGGCCGCCGGCCCGCACTATCCGGTCGAGCACCTCAGGGGGAAACATCGATTCGAGCCGATCCGCTTCTGCTCGGGCTTCGGCTTCCAGGTCGTCGCCGCATGGGCGGGTGGTGCGCCGCCATTCGGCCAGATACTCATCGGTTCCAGTCAGACCGGCCCGGGTGGCTGCCATGTCGATTGCCTCCTGGAATCGATCCGAGAGAACCGCCTTCGCCGTGACCCGACCGGCCTTCGCCACCACCTGCGCCGGAAGGTCCCGCCACGCAATGACGGTCAGTTCGGCCATCTCAGACGGCCGTTCCTGCGAAGTGGAGCAGCGTGCTCTCTAGATCGCCATACCCGGTGCGTCGCACCTGATAGTCGAGGCCCAGGTAGTCGGCCGCCCTGCGGCCAAGGTCGACAAGCTCTCGAGACTCGGTCTGAGCCAGGTAGACCAGCCGGCGGTAGTTCCCGAAGTACTGCGGCGTCAGCTGTGGGAACTTGTCGAGTTTGAGGCCCTGGATCACAAAGCGCTCGAAATGGCGGCACAAGAAGTCGGTCAGGTAGAAGGTGCCGGGCTCTTCTTCGTGGATTCGTGAGAACTCGGCGCCACCGAGAAAGAACTCGTAGCAATGAGCACCGGGGATTCGCTCGACTCCGTGACGTTCGAGCACGCGGTCGAGCATTCCTCCCGTCCCGCAGTCGGCATAGGCCACGAACACCTGGTCGTACCGACCGGCGGCGGCCGTCAACCTGGCTTCGACGCGGGGGGCTATGTCCTGAGGAGTGTTGTGCAGTTTCCCGGGGAGACACTCAACGGTGATGTGCGAAAGATGGTTGAGGCGTATGACTTCGAGTAGTTCCCTGGCGATCGCCCCACAGGCAATGACCAACATCCGGCCGGGGGCGGATGGCGACAACACCTCGTCTTCGACCAGGATCATCAATCCTCTCCTGAGGTGAGACGACGGGCGAGGACCATCGACTCGGCGGTCTCGGCGGCGACCGCGGCGTCGCGACAGTAGGCGTCGGCCCCTATTGCCTTTCCGAACTCCTCGTTCAGCGGCGCTCCCCCCACCAGGACGATGAGCTTGCCGCGGATTCCCTTTTCCTCGAGGGTGTCAATCACGACTTTCATGTAGGGCATAGTGGTGGTGAGAAGAGCCGACATCCCCAGGATGTCCGGTTGGTGCTCCTCGATCGCAGCCAGGTACTTCTCAACCGAGTTGTTGATCCCGAGGTCGAAGACCTCGAACCCGACTCCCTCCAGCATCATCGCCACCAGGTTCTTCCCGATGTCGTGGATATCGCCTTTGACCGTGCCGATCACCACCCGGCCGATTGGCTGGGCACCGGTCTCCGCGAGGAGCGGGCGCAGCACCCCCATCGCCGCTTTCATGGCGTTGGCGGCGAGCAGCACCTCAGGGACGAAGAGGATCCCGTCCCGGAAGTCGATGCCGACGATTCGCATCCCCTCGACCAGGGCTTGATTGAGCACCTGTTCGGGGCCCCAGCCTCGTTGCAGCAGGATATTGGTCCCCTCCACCAATTCTTCGGCGAGTCCGTCGTAGAGATCGTCGTGCATCTGCGTGCGGAGATCCTCATCGGAGAGAGTCTGGAGATCGAGAGGGGCTTCGCTGGTCATATTCTCATCCGTTCCATCATACGGAACTGTGCTGTATCATGGAATCTAGTCCAACCTGGGAGACAGGTCCATTGATCCAATCCGTCGAGCGCGCCTTTCTGGTCCTGCGGGCTCTGGCGCTCTCGCCGGCCGGGGTCACCGAATTGGCCGAGCGAGTGGGCCTCCCCAAAAGCACAGTCGCCCGAATGCTGACGACCCTGACGGCTCAGGAGGTCGTGGAGCAGCCAACACCGGGCGGGGAGTATCGGCTTGGCAGTGGGATCGCTGATCTGGCAGTTGGCCTGTCGGCAGCCCGCAACCTGGTGCGAATCGCCCGTCAGCATCTGGTTGGTTTGATGAGTGACACCGGTGAGGCGACTGGCCTCTCAGTGGCCGATGGCTTCGATGTGCACTACCTGGACCAGGTGGAGTCACCCAACCCGGTGCAGGTTCGCGATTGGACCGGGGAGCGGATACCACCACATGCCGTCTCGTCGGGTCTGGTATTCCTCGCACATTGGCCGGCACCGGCCCAGCAGGCGTACCTGGCCCGGTCGTTAGAGCGATTCACAGCCCACACAATGGTTGACCCCGCCCACCTGAAGAGACGGCTGGGCGAGGTCCGGCTGAATGGCTATGCCTGGACCCATGAAGAGTTCGCCGAGGGGATCAACTCGGTGGCAGCGCCGGTGACGGACGCATCGGGTGCGGTGGTGGCGGCGGTGCATGTTCACGGGCCTGCCTATCGCTTCCCGCCCAAGGGTGGTGAAGAAGCCATGGTGCGCAAGGTGTTGGCCGTGGCGGAGCGGATCTCGCACCAGCTCCAAGGGCGGGCCGGTGTCACCGGCGGGACTCGATCTCCTCGATCACAGCCGACAGCACCTCATGCAGGTCGCCGATGACCGCGTAGTCGGCTTTGGTCATCATTGGCGCCTCGGGGTCCAGGTTGACCGCCAGTATGTTCTTGGCAGCCATCATCCCCACCCAATGCTGGATCGCTCCGCTGATGCCACAGGCGATGTAGAGGTCGGGGGCCACTCTCGTCCCGGTCTGGCCGACCTGGTCCGAATGTGGCCGCCAGCCGTTGTTGGTCACCACTCGGGAGCATCCCACCGCCCCTCCCAGGATCTCCGCAAGCTTCTCGAGTAGGGCAAAACCCTCCGCAGACCCGACACCGCGGCCTCCACTGACGATGACCTTGGCACTGGTGAGGGTGATGCCTTCGACCGGATTGGTCCTCTCGAGCACTCTCGTCCTCACGTGGCTTTCGTCGAGCACAGGGACAAAGACATCCGATTCACCGGAGGGGAGGTCGTGTGGCGGCCATGAGTGGGGCGCCACCGTCAGCAGCTTCACCCGAGCATCGAGCCGGGCCCTCTCCAGGAGGCTCCCTCCCCATCGCACCCTGGTCAGCTCCCAGACCGGACCGGAGGTGTCGACTTCGGTGGCGTTGGTTGCCAGGGGAAGGTCTTCCATCGCCGCCAAGTGGGCCATCACCTCATTCCCTCGTTCCGTGCCGGGCGCCACCACGACGTCCGCGCCTACCACCCCTATGAGCTGATGGAGCGACTCGGCCCAGGCCTCTGGGGCATAGTCAGACAGGAGCTCATGCTGGATAACCGTGCCCCCAAACGACCCCACAATCCCGAAGCCCACGACACGAATCTCCTCGCCCAATGACGCCGCCAGAGCCACCGCATGCAATGAGGTTTCGAGGGGCAGGCCTTGCTCCTGCTCCACCAGGACCAGGACGCTCACAGCAGTTGCAGCTCCTCGAGCAGATCCACCACTTTCGGTGCCGATTGGGCCCCGTTTCCGAGGAGAGTCGTCTGGCTCTTTTGGTCCGGTGGGCTGACCAGCAACGTGGTCACCAGGCCGCCCGTCTGTCGCACCGGGGTATATCGGGTCACTTCTGCCTTTCGGGAGCGAAGACGGCCGGGCAAAGTCGGATAACGGGGAAGGTTGATGCCTTCCCTGACCGCCACCACTGCCGGAAGCGATATTCGATAGCGCTCGAAACCCTCCGGGGTTTGACGGCTTGCAGTCAGGCCCGTCTCGTCGATTTCGATCCCTTTGATCCCGCTTACCACCGGTCGCCCCAGTGAATGGGCCACTCTGATCCCGACCTGGTAGCCACCGGAGTCCGCCGACTCGTTGCCAAAGAGGATCAGATCGAAGGGCCCGGCCTGCGCCTCCAGCCCGGAGATCACCTCGGCGATGGCTGTCGCCGTGGCTTGGGGATCCCAATCGGGCCCATCCGACTCGAGGAGAACCGCCTCGTCGATTCCCAACGACAACGCGTAACGCAACTGCTCCTCGGCCTCCGGGGGGCCGAGCGTGAGAACGGTCGTGGTGCCTTCGTGGCGCTCCTTGAGGCGTATTGCCTCTTCGACCGCGCACTCCTCATGAGGGCTGGTGGTGAAGCTGAGATGCCTCACGTCGATCGATTGGCCGTCGTCGGTGAGGGTGATCCTGGCCCCCGGGGCCGGCACCCGCTTGACGCAGACCAGGATCCTCACTGCTTCATGCGGCTGTCGTCAGGATCGAACAGAGGCGTGCTTCCCGCCACCGCGACCCGCACCGGATAGAGCTCGTTCATGTACATCACAGCCAGGTCGGTGCCAACCACCGCCTGCTCGGGAGGAAGGTAGGCGAGCAGCAAATACTTGCCCACCGAAGGGCCGGCTCCGGCGGAGGTCACATATGACGGCCGGTCCTTGCTATCGACGATTCGGGCGCCGCCGGGCATGACGATTGGCTCGTTGCCGGTCATATATCGCTTTATCCCGTCTCTGGCGGAGAGATGGTCCTCGACCGTCAGGGTGCAGAGGAGGCTGGGCGGTTGGAGCTCTCGAGCCTGGAGGTAAGCCTCCTTCCCCACGAAGTCCGCGGTCTTCACCTTGGCCCGGGCCAGGCCCGCCTCGACCGGGTTGTAATTCGACTCCAGCTCGGCTCCCATCAGCCGGTAGCCCTTCTCCAATCGTCCGCTGGTCCCATAGACCCCGGCTCCCACCGGAACCAACCCGAAGTCGCCACCACCACCCCACAACAGGTCCCACATGGGGAGCCCTTGCTCGGTCGGCACGTAGATCTCATACCCGAGCTCGCCTACGTACGAGATGCGGAGGAGGCGGGCGGTGAGGTACGAGAACGTGATCTCGCGAGTCGTCCCGTAGGGAAAGCTCGAGTCGGAGACGTCGTCCTCGGTGAGACTTTGCACCAGGTCCCGGGCTCGCGGGCCCCAGACCCCGATCGTGGTGAAGGCAGAGGTCCGATCGTCCATGTGCACCGATCGGTCGACCGGAAGGTGCCTTCTGAACCAGTGGGCGTCACGAGGCCCGTCGAAAGCTCCGGTGATGACGCGGTAATGCTCCTCATCGAGGCGGAGAACAGTCAGGTCCGCCTTGAATCCGCCTGATTCGGTGAGAAGAGGGGTGTACACCGCACGACCGACGGCGACATCGGTGTTGTTGACCGTCATCTGCTGCATGTAGTCGACAACACCGGGGCCGGTGAAGTCGAAGATCACAAATGGAGACAGATCGACTATCCCAACCCGTTCCCGCATCGCCAGGTGCTCGGCGCTTTGGATCGGAGACCACCAGCGCCGGTCCCACTCGTGGCTGCGGTCCTCGACCCCGTACTCCTCGACCAACGGCGCATTCGATTCGTACCAATGGGGGCGCTCCCATCCACCCGCCTCGAAGTAGACGGCACCCAACGACTGGGTTCGGGTATGGAACGGCGCCAGCCGCTTGTCGCGGTCGGACGCCCATTGCTCGCGAGGGTGGACGATGCCGTAGGTCTTGTTGAAATGCTCCGAGCAGCGAGCACGAATGTGATGGGTGGTTCGGGCGTACGGGTAGAAGCGGGCGATGTCGGAGGCGTGAGGGTCGAGCTCCGGATAGCCGCTGGTCATCCACTCGGCTACCGCCCGGCCGGTGCCCGGTCCCTCCTTGATCCAGATCGCTGCCGCTGACCACAGGTTGCGAACCTCGACCGTCTCACCGATCAATGGCATCCCGTCCGGAGTCAGCGACAGCAAGCCATTGATCGCGTATTTGATCTCGGCACCAGAGAGGATGTCGGGCATCAGCTCCAGGGCGTCTTCGAGCTGAGGGTCAAAGTCCTCGGCGGTGAAAGGAAGCTCGGTGGGTGAGAGACGGGCAGCCTCGATGGAGGGAATGTCGTCGGGATCGTGGAAGATCGGCCGGTGCGCATACGAGCCCACCTCCATCGACCCCGCGGTTTGCCTTTCGTACATGAAGACGTCCATGTCCCGGACGATGGGGAATCCGAGCTCGGTTCCGGTTTCCTGCAGAATTGGGATGGGCCCGACATCGATCATCTGATGGACGGCCGGGGTGAGGGGGATGGTCGCACCGGCCATCCGGGCCAGACGCGGGCTCCATATCCCGCAAGCGATCACGACATAGTCGGCTTCGATCCGTCCTTTGTCGGTGACCACCGCCCGAATGCCACCTCGCTCCACCTCGAGGCCCAGCACCTCGGTGTTGGGGAGAGTGGTGAGGGCGCCGGCGGCCTGGGCCCGTTCCCGGAAGATGGTGCCGGCGCGCAACGAGTCCACCGCCGACACGCTCGGGGTGTAGAACCCGCCGAGGAGGATCTTCTCGTTGATGAACGGGACCAGTTCCTTGATCTCGTCGGGAGTGATCAGATGCGCCTCCACCCCCCAGTTCCTGGCTGATCCCATGCGGCGGCGCAGCTCCTCGATCCGCTCCGGGGTGCGGGCCACTTCGATCCCGCCGCAGACGGTGTTCACCCCCATGGCCTCGTACTGGCGCTGGCTGTCCAGGGTCAACATGGCCATCTCTTTGTTGTGGTCGACCGGGAAGATGAAGTTGGAGGCGTGCCCGGTGGAGCCGCCCGGGTTGGGAAGGGCGCCCTTGTCGACCTGGACGATGTCCTTCCAGCCGAGTTCTGCCAGGTGGCCCACCACGGAGTTGCCGACGATGCCGGCGCCGATCACCACCACCTGGGCCCGACTGGGAAACACGGTCTCTTGATTCATTGGGCGCGGCGAGCGTAGCCAGGAGCGGGGTGTGTTGACTCCGACCGGCTCCGGTTCGGACGGGTGCCGATATAGTCGTGGCCGTTCCATGAACACCGTCCAGCTCTATATCCACGGCCGTCTCGTCGACGCCACCTCCGGGGAGACCTTCCCCACGATCAACCCCGCCACCGGGGAGGTGATCTGTCAGGTTCAGCAGGCCTCGGCGGCGGACGTCGATCAGGCGATCGCGTCGGCGCGAGAGGGTTTCGAGGAGTGGCGCTCGCTCTCCGGGGCACAGCGCGGCCGCGTCCTCAATCAAGCGGTTCGCCTGCTTCGTGAACGCAATCGGGAACTGGCCGAGCTCGAGGTTGCCGATACCGGCAAACCCATCTCCGAGGCGGCTGTGGTGGACGTTCTCTCCGGCGCCGACGCCGTTGAGTACTACGCCGGTTTGGCCGCAGGGTTGCATGGCGACCACTTCGACCTCGGGGCCTCTTGGGCTTATACCCGCCGGGAGCCCCTCGGGGTGTGTGTGGGCATCGGGGCCTGGAACTACCCGTTGCAGATTGCGTGCTGGAAGTCGGGGCCTGCCCTTGCATGTGGCAACTCGATGATCTTCAAGCCGGCGGAGCTCACCCCGCTCACCGCGGTCAAGCTGGCCGAGATCTACACCGAGGCCGGTCTCCCCGACGGTGTCTTCAACGTGGTGCAGGGGGACGAGCGGGTCGGGCGGATGCTCAGCATGCATCCCGGTGTCGACAAGGTCTCGTTGACCGGCGAGGTGGGCACCGGGCGGAAGGTGATGGCCCAAGCCGCCGACACCCTCAAGCACATCACCCTCGAGCTAGGGGGCAAGTCGCCTCTGATCATCTTCGAGGATGCCGACCTCGACAACGCGGTATCGGCCGCCCTCATGGCCAACTTCTACACCCAGGGTGAGGTCTGCTCCAACGGAACCCGGGTCTTCGTGCACCGGGACATCCACGACGAGTTCGTCGAGCGCCTGCGATCGCGCACCGAGAAGATGCGAATCGGGGACCCGATGGACGTGGGGACCCATGTCGGCGCCTTGATCTCCGAAGAGCACATGACGAAGGTTCTCGGCTACATAGAAGCCGGCAAGCGCGAAGGAGCCACCGTCGTCATAGGAGGGGAGCGCCCCCGCGATCCCGGACTGGCAAACGGGTTTTTCGTGGAGCCAACCATCTTCGACGCTTGCCACGACGACATGTCCATCGTTCGAGACGAGATATTCGGGCCGGTCATGGCCGTCCTCACCTTCGATGACGAGGAGGAAGTGATCCGTCGGGCAAACGACACCCAGTTCGGGCTGGCCGCCGGGGTCTTCACCCGCGACCTCCAGCGAGGCCATCGGGTGGTGGCGGGCCTGGAGGCGGGAACCTGCTGGATCAACAACTACAACATCACCCCGATCGAGATGCCCTTCGGCGGCTACAAGCAGTCCGGGATCGGCCGGGAGAACAGTCTCACCACGATCAACCACTACACCCAGCTCAAGAGTGTGTACGTGGAGATGGGCGACGTGGAGGCCCCCTACTAGATGAGTGATCGATTCTTGACCGGGAGGGTGGCTGCCGTCACCGGCGGCGCATCCGGGATGGGGAGGGCGATGGCCCTGGCCTTCGCCTCGGCGGGCGCGGATGTCGCCATCGGCTCGCTCTTGGCCGGAGGTGCGAAAGGAACCGGGGAAGTTGTGTTCCTTCCCGGTCAGGAAATGCTCGAGGGCACCAGAGAGGAGATCGAGACGCACGGCGTCCGCTCGGTGGCAATGGGCCTGGATGTGACCAGCAACGACTCGGTGGAGGCCTTCTTTGAGGCCACCGAGGAGCACCTGGGCCCGGTCGATATTCTCGCCAACGCCGCCGGGATCACGGCCGAGCAGACCATCTCCGGGCACCCCGATCCCCTATGGCTCAAGGTGATCGATGTGAATCTCAACGGCACCTATCGGGCCATCAAACGGGCCCTCCCCGGCATGATCGAGCGCGAGTGGGGACGAATCGTCAACATCGCGTCGACTGCGGCCACCGTAGGCGCGGTGACATCGGGGGCCTATTGCGCATCGAAGGCTGGTGTCGTCGGCCTCACACGATGTGTCGCTCTGGAAGGGGCCCCCCACGGTGTCACCTGCAACGCCATCTCACCCACCTGGGTGGACACCGGGTTTGGCCGGGACTGGATGGGTGACATCGCCGAGAAGCAGGAGCATCGCACCGGCGAGGAGTACATCGAAGACGTCAAGAAGACCAACCCTCAGGGGCGGCTCATCCAGCCAACGGAGATCGGGGCGCTGGCCCTGTTCCTCTGTCGTGACGAGGCACTCGGCATCACCATGCAGGATCTCACGGTGTCGGCTGGATCCCTGTGGTGAGGGCACGTCAAAGGCCAAACGAACATCGCCCACAGGTGACCCCGTGGGCGATGTGTCGCGAGTCGACTAGTTCTGGCTAACCCTCGAGCCAGGCACTCCAGACTGCTTCGTTGTCCGCTACCCAATCTGCAGCCACGTCAGCGGCCGGACGTCCATCGATCTCGACCGCCGGAAGCATCCCAAGCTGGTCCCCGGTAGTGATCGTGAAGTTTGAGAGGAAGGTGAAGACATCCGGCGCCGCCTCCTCCAAACCGGACCAGGCCAACTTGACCAGCACGTCCTCGGGATAGTCACAGTCGATGGCCGCCGGATCCGCATAACAGTCCTCCGAATACTCCGGAAGCAGCACGTTGACCAGGTCGTACTTGGCCACGGCGGCGGTGGGGGTCCACCAATACATGACGATCGGCTCACCGGCTGCGAATCTCGAATCGAGCTCGGCAACCGTGGCTGCCTCTGTCCCCGAGAAGATCACCTCCAGAGGTAGGCCGAGATTCTCGATGATCGCCTCGTCGTATTGTGAGTAGGAGGGATCGGTGCCGAGGAAGCGGCCGTTTTCCCCGGTTTCGGCGGTGGCGAAAAGGCCTGCCAACGCCGGATCCTGGAAGCCCTCCCAGGTTGCGAGCTCAGGGTTCTCGTCGATCACATACTGTGGTACGAACCATCCGATCTTGCCGATGGCGCCCAGCTCACCGATATCGACCACCGAACCGTCGTCGATGTACACCTGCTCCTCGGCGACGACGCCGGATGGCCAAACCTCCAACACCGCGTGAGCGTCACCCTCGGCCAAGGCGGAGAGCCCGATGTTTTCGTCGATGTTGACGATCTCCACCGGATAACCCAGTTCCTGTTCGATGATCACTTTGGCGATCTCGGCGTTCAGGGCCGAGGCCGACCAGGGGTTTTGGATCAAGCTGATCGTCATCTTGTCGCCACTGGCCTGCGTGGCAGCCGTGGTATCGCCCGTGGTGCCGGCATCGCCGCAAGCAGCCGCCAGCATCGCGATCAGAACTGCCCCAACAATGAGCCGTTTATTCATGTCACTCCTCCATTAGCCCTGCCCTAAGCGGGTGGGTGACAAGTACATTACGCGTGTTGGAGTCAGACCGTGAGTGAAACTGCCTCCGCCCCACTGGCGGTGGAGAATCTCTGGAAGGTCTTCGGGCCGAGACTCGACGACGCCATATCCGCCGCCGAAGCCGGCGCCTCACGGGCCGAGATCATGGAACGGGTCGGCACCACTATTGCCGTGCGCAATGTGTCCTTCCAGGTGCAACGGGGCGAGACCTTTGTGGTAATGGGACTTTCGGGCAGCGGGAAATCGACCCTGATCCGATGCGTCTCGAGATTGATCGAGCCCAGCCGGGGGCGGGTCATGGTCGACGGTGAGGACCTGCTCGCCGCCGACCCGGAACGTCTCCGCGAGATCCGCCGGCACAAGATGTCGATGGTGTTCCAGCATTTCGGGCTGTTTCCTCACCGGCATGTGATCGACAATGTCGCCTACGGATTGGAGGTTCAAGGATTGCCCAGGGCCGAGCGCCATGCCAAGGCCAGGGAAGTGCTGAAGACCGTCGGCCTCGAGGGATGGGAGCACCACTACCCACAACAGCTCTCCGGCGGCATGCAACAAAGAGTGGGATTGGCCCGGGCCCTCGTCCTGGACCCGGACATCCTCTTTTTCGATGAGCCCTTCTCTGCTCTGGATCCCCTAATCCGCCGAGACATGCAGGACGAGCTGGTTGCCCTGCAATCCGACTGGCATTGCACGATCGTGTTCATCACCCACGACTTTGCCGAAGCCCTCAAACTCGGCGACCACATTGCGATCATGAAGGATGGCTCCTTCGACCAGATCGGCACGCCGGAGGAAATCGTGGCCGCTCCCGCCACCGATTACGTGCGGGAGTTCACGAAGGACGTTCCGAAGTCCAAGGTCTTGACCGCGGGGACGCTCATGTCTCCGGGTCGGGTCGAGGGCAACGGCCACCGGGTCAACGTGAACGCCAAGATCGAGACCCTTCTCCCCCTCCTTCTCGATCGCGATGAGCCACTGACCGTGGTGGATGATGATGGGCGGGAAGTCGGTGTCATCGGTCGGGCCGCCATTGTGCGAATGTTGGAGGGAGAAGGCGGCTGATGGCGACCGCGACAGCAAGGGCTCCGTTTGCCCCTCGGGCATGGCTGCCCTGGCTGGCTCTCCTGGTCGCAGTCATCGTCGTCCAACTGGCCTTTGCCGCAACGGAAGCCTTCCCGGAGAGCTGGAACATCGGTCTGCATGACCCGATCGACGCCTTCAATTCCTGGGCTCGCACCAATCAGGGCCATCCGCTATTTACCTCCTTTCTCGACCCGATCAGCGCTGCCATCGGCTGGGGTTTGCGGGGTGTCGTGGACGTGCTGCTCTGGTTGCCCTGGTTCGTGCTTCCCGGGCTCGTCTTCTTCGTGATCGCTCGCACCGGTCACCTGTGGGTGGCCGCCCTTGCGGCGCTGGGGATGACCTACCCCGGGATGGTCGGGATGTGGGACACCAGCATGGAGACGTTGGCTCTCATGGCGGTAGCGGTCATCGCCTGCGTGGTGATCGGCATCCCGATCGGGATCTGGGCCGCACTGAGCCCGCGTGTGGAACAAGCCATACGTCCCATCCTGGATGCCATGCAAGTGGTGCCAGCCCCTGTCTACCTGATCCCCATGATCCTCTTTTTCGGCACCCGACTGGTGCCGGCGGCGGTGGCCACCGTGATCTACGCCATCCCGCCGGTGATTCGCATGACCACTCTCGGGATAGGGCAGGTGCCGGGTGAGACGGTGGAAGCGGCCCAGATCTTCGGATCCACCCGGCGTCAGATCCTGACCAAGGTGCAGCTGCCATTGGCTGGTCCCTCGATAATGGCCGGGATCAACCAGACCATCATGATGGCTCTGGGGATCGTGGTCATTGCCTCGTTGATCGGCGCCGGCGGTCTGGGCCAGGACGTGCTGGAGTCGTTACAGGTGCGCAGCCCGGGGCGGGGTCTGATGGCCGGGCTGGCCATCGTCGTGCTGGCGATGGTGCTTGACCGGGTGGGTCGCACATTCATTGATCGTTCCTCACCCGGGGTCGAGAGGGCGGGACTCGGATGGTGGGGGTGGGGCCTGCTGGCAGTTCTCAGCGCCGGAATCGTTGCTGGTTTCCTAGGAGTTGCCGGCTTCCCGGAAGGTTGGCAGTTCAGCTTTGCCGCACCGGTCGACACCGCGGTCATTTGGGTCCGAGACACCTTCTATCCCTTCACCACCGCCTTCAACGACTTCCTGGTGGCGTCGGTGCTGATTCCGGTCCAGAGCTTCCTCGAGACGACGATGGTGTGGCCGGCACTGCTGATCCTGGTGGCGTGGTTGGCCTGGCAGGCCAGGGGGTGGGGCCTGGCCGTATTCTCGGCGGCCGGGCTGTTGGTGATCGGCCTGGTTGGAATGTGGGCGTTCTCCATCGACACCCTGGTTCAGACCATGGCGGCTGTCATCCTCTCTTTGGCCATCGCCATCCCCCTCGGGGTCTGGGCCGGGCTCAACCGTCGTGTCGAGCAGGCGCTGGCGCCGTTGCTCGACGCCCTCCAGACCATTCCCAGCTTCGTCTACATCATCCCGGTGGTGATGCTGTTCACGGTCGGGCGGGTGCCCGGGATCATTGCCTCGGTCCTCTACGCCATCGCTCCCGGGATACGGCTCACGGCTTTGGGCATCAAGAATGTTTCCACGGAGACGGTCGAGGCATCAGAGGCCTTCGGAGCCACTGAGAGACAGACACTGTGGAAGGTGAGAATCCCGTTGGCGGCCCCGACCATCATGGCCGGGGTCAACCAGGTGATCATGATGGTGCTGGCGATGGTGATCATCGCCGGCATGGTTGGCGGCGGCGGGCTCGGATTCGAGGCGGTGCGAGCCCTCACCCGAAGCGAAGTGGGGCTGGGCATCGAGGTAGGAATCGCCATCGTCATCATGGCGATGATCCTCGATCGTCTCACCGAAGCAGCGGCGGACAGGTCCCGGCCGGTGGCGCCAGAGAGCGCCTGATCGGTTGGACGTCAGCCGATGACGTTGAACGTCTGGAAGATGCGGTCGAGCGCATCGAGGTCGGCGTCGGACACGATCTGGACCATCATCAGAGCCGTGTAGGAGTTGTCTGCGGGAACTGCCGCCAGCACCACAACCGCGGTCGGCGTGCCCCCGCAGGCATCCCACACCTGGTACTGACCCGTGAAAACCGGGTCCGAGTAGTCCACCAACCCCAGATCTGTGCAATTCCCCGATAGATCGCCGTACTCGAGCAACGTGGAGGGGATGTCGTCGGTCGGGCCGAGCTTCACGAACAGGACCCCGGGAACGTCGAAGGTGTCGAGCCACGCCTGCCGGTCGGTGGCCGCCAGGATGTATGGGATCTCACCGCCCGCATCATCGGTGGCTGGGGCTGGATCGATATCGGACCACTCCACAGGGACCTCGATCACGATCTTGCCCGTGTCGTCCACGATCGACTGATAGTCCGTATAGGCCGCGGCCGGACTGGATTCGTCCACCGACACCTCATCCTGTATCTCCTCGGCGAACGAGAAGGCGGCCTCGATCGGCTGGGTGCCGTTGATCTCGCCCCGCAACACCTCGGAGGTGTCATAGCGGAGCACATCGACGCCGATCGGGTTGTCGCCGGCGGTGCGGATCACGTCGCAGTAGTCCTTGAAGGTCCCATCGGTGCCGATGGGGAGGCCGTTCATCGAGGTGATGATGTCGCCCGGGAGGATCTCCGCAGCTGCGGCAGGCGATCCAGCGGCAACCCCGGCCACCCACACCCCCGAGATGGCAGCCGCATCGTCGAACACCGCCCAGCCATTGATGCCAAGCGTCTCAAAGTCCCCATCCATCAACTTGGCGATGACCGGCTGGGCGAGATCAGAGGCGATTCCGTAAAACTGGGCGGTCGTCGTCGCAGTCGCCCCACCCGCATAATTCACGGCAACGACCGTTCCATCCTCGGCCACGAGCGGGCCGCCCGAGTTGCCCGGCTGGATGTTGGCGTCATGTTCGATTGTGTGATCGATCGAAGAGGTGCCGGTGAGGTCACCGCCGGCACGTGCCTTCGACACGATGCCGCTGGTGAGCGTGTACTCGGGATCGCCCAGCGGGAACCCGGCGGCATACACCGCCAGTCCCGGCGAGATCTCGCCGTCGTACCAGTCGAGATAGGGGAGCGGTTCAGACTCGGCGATGTCGATCACCGCCAGGTCGTTGCACTCGGACACTCCGACGATCGTGGCGTTGTAGCTCTTCTCGGTGTCGCCGCCAATGAACACCTCGAGTGTGGCCGCGCCGGCCACCACGTGGTTGTTCGTCACCGCGAGGCCTTCGGGGCTGATGATGAAGCCACTACCCAGACCCGAGCCGTCCGAGAACCCAAGCTCCGGATCGCGGAAGGTTCCCTGGGCGACGATCTGGATCACGGCGGGCTGGACTTCTTGAAAGCTGGTGGGCCGTCCATCCGGTGCCGCCGTGGTGGTTGTCCCACCAGGGGTGCTGGTGACGGTCGAATCCGCAGTCTCGCCAGAGCTACAGGCCACGAGAATCGCCGTCAGTGCGAGGACACCAATCGGTCCTCTGTTCTTGACCCCCATCGACCTCATCCTTTCTCGAGCGATTCCGTGACGATCATGAGAACTGTACCGACTCGATATCGTCTGACCGTGCCAATGATTGGGAGCTGGAACATTGCGAGATCGACCTGGATCCGGGACCTCGGCCCTCAGACTCGGCGTGGTAGGCCGGGCCTCTTTGGCGCTGCTCGTCCTGGTCGCCGGGTGTGGTGTAGACGATACGTCAACCACCTCGACGAGCATCGAGACAACCACCACCGTCTCTGAGCTCGCGGACCCAACCGAGTGGCTCCACCTCACGTTGCGGTACTCCCCGCGGCATTCCCTGGGAAAGCGCCGGCTCGATGTCGTCACCACCAACGAAGGCCCCACGGAGATCATGGTGACCTCGATCGCCCTCCGCACCCATCACTTCGAGGAGCTACCACCCGAGATCAAGACCTCTCAGATACAGGCCGGGTCGACTGTCGCCGTGAAGACCGACTTTGGCCAGATCGCAGATTGCTCGAGCCCGGGGCCCTTCGCCGCCTCAGTCGTGATCGAGCTCGTGGTCGGGGCCTCCGGCCCGGTCCAACAAGTCGAGATCCCGGTCGACGCGGCGCCACTCGATGTCATTCGCACCTCAGACTGCAACAGCCTGCTTCTCGCCGAGGCGGCCGACGTGTCCTTCGGTGAGGACTGGACGGTCGACGGGACCTCGGTCAACACCGAATTGGTGGTCAGCCGCGTTCAAAGCATCGAGACGCTCACCGTCGCCTCCGTCCGAGGCATGATCCTCTTCGGTATGGACACGTTGACACCCACTGCCGGAGTGGTTGCGGTCCTCGGCCCGGACGACGATGTGGTGAGGATCCCGGTCCGGCTCACCTTGGCGAGATGTGACGTCCACGCCGTGTCACAGGCTCCCGACGGGTACTCGTTCCGGGTGTGGGTCGCGGTCGGAGAAAGCGAGCCAATCCTGACGACGGTGGTGGCTCACGACCAACTGCAGGCCCAGCTCGAGTCCCTCGTCCTCGAGTGCCTCGATGCCCAGCCGGCCGGTTGACGTCTACCAAGAGATCCCGGTATGGGAGGCCGGGCGGCATTAGGTTTGGCGTCGATGATCAGCGCCAGCCAGGTTCTTCAAGGCGCGTATGCCGGTGCGGAAGAGGCGGGCTACCGCGTTCTGGGTCTCTGCACTGTCGACTCCGAAACCGTGCTCGCAGGACCGAAGGACGCTCCGGTCGAGATCGGTTCACGAGTCACGCTGACGATCCGAGAGGCGGAGAATGGGCGACTCTTGCCTCGTCGGGAGGACTCCGGTCCGGGTGATCCGCCAGCCCGATGGCTTTTGAAGATTGACGTATACCCGATCGTCGACTTCGACGCGGATGCAGAAGGGCGTGTGGCGTGGGTCGCCCACGCCCGGCGACTGGATGTCGCCTCAGGCCGGGTGGTGGGGGTAGGGATGTCCGGTTTGTCGTGGAAAGATCGAGCGGTCCTTCTAGATGATCGCCCGGTTCACGAGTATCTCGAGGACCCCGTGTATGAGGAGGCCATCCGCGGGGCGGAGGCCACGGACCCCACCGCCGCCGTGGCAGAGGCGATGCGTCGATTGCCGCCCCCGCCTGTTGTGACGCCCGGTCGGCAGCGGAAAACGCTGATCGCCGTAGGCATCGTCACGGTGGGAGTCGGGATCGGATTGGCGGCGTTCCTGGGCAGCAACGACACGGCGCCCGCGCCGACCGGATCGTCCGCAACCGGCAGCAGTGAACCAGAACCGACTTCCGCCGGCACCGTCACTTCAGAACCCACCGCAGGGCTCGAACCGCTGAAGATCTCCACCGGTACGGTGCTCGTTTACGAAGGGACCCAGGATTCCATGCAAACCTGGGATGTTGGCGGCGCAACGTTGGTGAATGAGGGAACCCTCGCCGATTCTCTCCAGTTCTATCTAGTGACGACCACCCCCGATGACGACAACAGCTCCATGCTGGCGCTGGCAAGCCCCCCAGAGTGCGCCAGCGAAACCGGGGCCAACTGTGGGTGGGTCCTGGAGGTCTATGAGCACGTTGGAACGGAGCAGCATTCGAGCGCCGCCGAGCTCGGCACCGTTCCATTGGGTATTGAGAACACCTTCCTGTCTGAGAACTACGATCAAGGCACCCAGGTCGACGTCGCCGAGGAATGCAATGCGTCCGTGACAAGTGGGAAACTACCCGTTCACCCAACCGACGCCGACAACGTGGGCATCGGTGTCTACTTTCCGAACGCAGACAGCAACGGTCTGACCGACACGGTCTTTGTCGAACTGGGCCCGCCGACCGAGGCTCAGGTCATAGTGGTGGAGCATGGCGACTCCACGGCGATCGCCATCGCATCAGAGGACGCGACCCTTGCAGGATGTTTCTCCTCAAGCGGGATGTCCTCGGAGACGTTCATGGACACACTCGACCCCGCGCTGTGCGAGGCCGAGGAACTGGAATCTGGCATCGAGTATTGCGGCGAACCATTGGATTGGGTCGAGTTCGCCGAGGTGTTGCGAGCTCAGTCTCCCACGCCGGAGATCGAAGAAATGCTCCGGCAGATCGAAGTCGGCAACATAGTGGGCATCAGCGACGAAGTAGGCCTGATCGCCGATGCGCTCGCCCTCTACTCCCTTCTCACCGAGTGACTTGGGCGGCCCATGGTCCGTAGACGGAGATCCTGCCCCGGTCGACCACATCATGTCCACGGGTGGGGTCGGGGGCCCGGTGCTGAAGGCGCGAGAGGGGGGCACCGACTGTAATCGGTGCCCCCCTCTCGATAGTTCGGGTGTCGGGTGACCCCCTATGTATTGGTCTTTCAGGACGTCTCGACAATGATCTTTGCGAACATCCCGGCCTCGAAGTGACCCTCGATCTCGCAGACGAGGTCGTAGGTCCCGGCTTCCTGTGGGATCAGGAATATCTCGGTTTCGGCTCCAGCGAAGGTCTCCACTTCTGCCAAAGTCGGAGCCTTGTACTCGCCGGATGCATCCTCGGCCTTGCGGAAGGCGATCGTCTGGAAGAACTCGCCCGCGGTGGCCTCGTGCTTTTCCGCGCCTCCGTTGGTAAGCACCAGTTGGTACGGCTGTCCCACTTTGAGGTGGATCTCGTCCGGGGCGAAGAAGAACTCACCCAGTTCGATCTCGATCGTCTCCATGGTGTCCCAATTCGCCGCGGCGACGAGCTCCGCTCCATCCGCCACCCACGGCCCCTCGGCTTGCGCGACCAGGAGCGGTGCGGGAGAGGTCGGAGGTGTGCCGACGACTTCGATGGTTCCGAACATCCCGGCCTCGAGGTGGCCTTCGATCTCACACACGAGATCGAACGTGCCGGTCGAGATCGGCACGAAGAAGAGCTCCACGGTCTGGCCGGGGAACACCTCGACCTCCCTGAAGAATGGAGCCTTGATCTCGCTCTGCGCGCTTTCCACTTTGCGCCAAGCCACCGAAGCGAAGAAATGCGGGGCGGACACCTCGTGTTTCACCTCACCGACGTTCACCAACTCGACCATGTAAGGCTTGCCGGCCTCAAACGTGAACTCGGTGGGGGTGAAGGCCATCTCGCTGAGCTCAATCCGGACGACCTCGGCGCTGTCCCAATCCGCTGCATCCGACCCGGCGAACTCGGATGCATTCTGCACATAGGTGTCGATCTCATCACCAGGGAAACCGAATGGGGGCTGAGTGGTCGCCGCCGGCGCGGTGGTCGTCACGACCGGGGCCGCAGTGGTCACCACCTCGGCAGTGGTCGCGGTCGTCTCCGGTGTGGTCACGACTCCGACGTCGTCGCCGCAAGCCGACAGCACCAGGAACACGACCGAAACCAGAGCCATCGATACTTTCGACATGGAACTGCTCCTTTCATTCCTTGGAGACAGCATCGGCGATCGAGGCTCCTTGCGCATCGCACGCCCGGCCGAGAACCGGCCCGTCGAGCCACCCATTCACGGGTAGGGCGTTTGGGGGATAGCGCCGGGGTCACTCCTCGAGCGCGACGAGCCCCTTTCGGATGGCGTACTTGGTCAGCGCCACCCGTGAATGGAGGTTGAGCTTGGTCATGATGTGGTCACGGTGGGTCTGGACCGTGTGCGGGCTCAGGTACAGGGCGTCGGCGATCTGAGCGGTTGTCAACCCTTCGGCGATGAGGGCGAGGACTTCACGTTCCCGCTCACTCAAGCCGTCGTAGTCGCTGCGATCGGCCCCACTTTCGATACGGGTGAGATAGTCAGTCACGAGCTTGCCGGTGAGCGACTGGTATACGTACGTCTCGCCTCGTGCCACCGTGCGAACAGCGGCAAGGAGATCCTGGACGTCGGCGCCCTTCAGCACGTACCCGGTGGCCCCCGCCCGAAGGGCTTCGAAGAGATAGTCCTCCCGCTCGTGCATCGTGACGATCAGCACCTGGGTATCCGGCACGGAGCGCTTGACTCGAGCCGTCAGGTCGAGACCGCTGACATCGGGGAGCCCGACATCCATGAGGACGACATCCGGCCTCGCCGCCTCGATCATTTCCAGAGCGGTGGAGGCATCGCCTGCCTGCCCGACGACGACCAGATCGGGTTCCTCGTCGAGGAGCCCGACGAGTCCCTGGCGCATGAGGGTGTGATCGTCCACAACCACGACGCGAATCACGTCCGTCACCCGACGCTCTCGATCAGGGGGATTTCGACACGCACCGTCGTGCCTGCGCCGAGTTCGGAATCTAGGGACATCCCGCCACCCAGAAGCCCGACGCGTTCGCGCATCCCCGCCAGCCCAACGTGCTCATCGAGTTCATGTGAGCCACCGCCCGCCATATCGAACCCTCTGCCATCGTCGGACACGACGATGCGGATCACGTCGGCTGAATACGAGAAGCCGATCCCGACGTGGCTCGCCTGGGAGTGCTTGACCACGTTGTTGGTCGCCTCCTGGACGATCCGGAATACGGCGGTCTCGACGTGGGGCGGGAACCGCTCCCGTGATGTGTCGACGTCAAAGGTCGCCTCGATGCCGGTGCCGGCGAGTCTCGACTCGGTGTCCCAGCGGATGGCGGCCGTCAGACCCATGTCGTCGAGCAGCATCGGCCGGAGATCGAGGATCAGCCTTCGCGTCTCCTCGAGCAGGAGGGCAACGATCTCCTTTGCCTTCTCGAGCTGCTCGAACGAGACTCCTGAGCCGAACGGAAAAGTGTCGGACGCCCGTCCCAGAGCGATCGAAAGGGCGCCGAGAGTCTGGGCGGTCCCGTCATGCAACTCGCGAGCAAGACGCGCTCGCTCCTCCTCCTGGGCCGATATGTTGCTTGAGAGCAGGGTGCCCAGGCGCGCAGTCCGTTCTCTTACTCGGGTTTCGAGGACCTGATTGGACTCCTCGACAGCGTCGTATGCCTCCTGGATCTCTTGTCGCATCGACTCGAACCTTTCGGCGAGGACAGCGAACTCGTCGAGTGCCGACACCTCGATCGGGCTCTCGAGATCCCCACCGGCGATGCGCTCGGCGGCGAGCGTGAGCTGTCGTGTCGGTCTCACCACCGACCTTGTTGTTGCCCAAGCAACCACCAGCGCACCGGCGAAGCTCACAGCACTCCATAGGAGAAGTTGCTGCCTGAGATGTAGGGGAAGGGCGAGTGCCACGTCTATGGGCTGTTCGAGAATGAGCGTGAATCCGGAGTCTTTGAGCGGCACCACCCCCATGACGTGGTCGCCGGCCTCAGATCCGGGTTCGACGAGATGCCGGAGGACCACCGGTTCGAGCGTCGGAGAGCGCTCGAGGATCGCCGTGAAATGGGGGCTGGGCACACCCGGCTGTTCGTCTTCCCCGATCCCGAGGACCACGTTCCCGGTCGCGTCGAATATCTCGAGATGGTAGGAGGCGTCGGTGTCGGAAGAAGCAGGATCGACTTCTTCGGCCCCAGTGTGCATCAAGTCCTCGGGGGTGAAGGGCCGATCGCGGTTGCGGCCGGACAGATGTACCAGCACCCAGGACTGGTCCCCGCCGGACTCCACAGGCGTCGCAACCACGGCGAACCCAGGCTTCTCGGAGGAATCCCTGATCGGAGCCAGGATCTCGACCTGGGGTTCGCCTGCATTCCCACCGCCGGGCGTAGGGATCTCGGTGTCGAACGGGACCCCGGCCACGGCGATCATCAGTCCGTCCGGGGTGAGCACCTGGATGCCGTCTGAGATGAAGAAGGCGAACGGGTCCGCAGCGGTGAGATGGTCCATCACCTCGGACACGAGCCGATCGAGCTCGGGTCCCTCCGGAGTCCGAACGAGGTCGCCTTCGAACGCCTCAACTTCGGCGGCGACGTGTGCGAGGTCCCGCTCGAGGATCAACGCCAGGCTCTTGGCCGTGCTCAGACGAGCCTCGAACACGAGCTGCGTTGCCTGGTCGAGAGCACGAAGACCCGCAAGGATCAGCACACCGAACATCAACACGAGACCGGTGATCACGTACAACATGATCCGTCGCTGGACCCCCATACGAGATCCGGGGAGCCGGCGCCTTCGCCCAGCCGTCTCGGCGCGCTCTGGCGCTACCTCCCCCCGGTGAAGCCGTACCTGGTGAAGGAGTTCTTCGGTGCCAACGTCCATGCTCTGTCGGTTGGCCAACGACTTCCGAGAAACCACGGCGTGCTCCTCCTCGACAGGCGGGCGTACTGCGCGTTGGCTCAGGTCCGGCAAACCTTGCCTACCCGGAATCTTCCACGAGGGTCCTCCCGCCGCGGATGACCCTAGTAGGGCACCATCAGAGGGCCGGCCTCACTGGCGGCCCTCTGCTTGTTCTGAGTCGGGACGGTGGGACTTGAACCCACGACCTCAGCGTCCCGAACGCTGCGCGCTACCAAGCTGCGCTACGTCCCGATCGAGAGACAGAGTGTAGGGAAGCCCTGCCGGGACGCCACTCGCCTCCCCGTCGTTGCGGCTACCACCCGTAATCGAGACACACGGGGGTCAAATGCGGACCTGGAGATCCCAAGAACGGGGGGATCAGATCAGCAACTCGGCGATCTGGACCGCGTTGAGGGCGGCTCCCTTGCGCAGGTTGTCACCGACCGCCCAAAGGTTGATCCCACCCGGCTCCCCCACGGTGGCCCGGATCCGTCCCACCAGGACTTCGTCGATGCCGGCGGCATCGAGAGGGGTGGGCGCCCGATCGGCCCAGACCTCGACCCCGGGCGCGGCCTCGAGCAAGCCGACCGCCTCCTCCGGGGAGACCCCACGCTCGAAGCGGAGGGTGGCCGCCACGGCGTGGCCCACCAGCACCGGCACCCGGACACAGGTCGGCTCGACGAGCAGACCGGGGATCTCGAGGATCTTTCGTGACTCGTTGACCAGCTTCCACTCTTCGTCGGTGTAGCCCTCCGATGATTCGGTCCCGGCGAAGGGCAGGACGTTGAACGCAATCGGGCGGGTGAACAAAGCAGGCTGTGGATCCACCCATCCGCCCCTCATCAGGGCATCGAGATCGGCGCCCAGCTTGTCCATTTGACCGACGAGCTCGGTCACCCCCCGCTGACCCGCGCCCGAAACCGCCTGATAGGAGGCGACATGGGCACTCCGTAATCCCGCCGCCCGATGCAGTGGGCCGACGGCCATCATCAGGGTCATGGTCGTGCAGTTCGGGTTGGAGATGATTCCCCGATGACCTTGGACCGCCCCGTCATTGACACCGGCCACCACCAGCGGGACCTCCGGCTCCATCCGGAACGCCGACGAGTTGTCGATCACCACCACCCCGGCGGCGGCAAATGCCGGAGCGAACTCCCGGGAGCGAAGACCACCGGCAGAGAACAGGGCGATGTCGATGCCCGCCGGGTCCGCTTGCGCCAGGTCCTCGACAACCACATCTCCCCATGCGGTCTCCACCACCGAACCGGCGGACCGGCCCGAAGCCATCAAACGGACCGACCCGAGCGGGAAATCTCGCTGCTCGAGGATCGACAACATGGTCCGCCCCACCGCGCCGGTGGCACCGACCACTGCGACCACCCGGTCACTCATACCGGCACCTGCTCACTCACCAATGGTGGATCGAGCGTCATGTGCAACAAACGAATGGCAACCTCGAGAAGTTCATTGGGGACCTCGACGGTGAAACTGAGATCACCAGACGACTGGATCACACCCGGGATCTCGTTCGCAACCAGCGTTTCGAGAGCCAGGTCGACAACGCTTGACGACCCGGCCCCGATGACGGAGAGCAGCCCGCGACCATCGACCGTCCGATGGGCAAGACCGATCACGATCGAAGCCGGAGCGCCGGGAACCACCCAGGTTCCCGTCTCCTGGCTGAATGACGATCTCACGTGAATGGGAACCGCGAAACGGTGGGCAAATTCCACGGAGGGCGGCATCAAGACCCCGGCTCCCGCGTTCGCCATCTCCAGCATCTCGTGATATCCGATGATCTCGATCTTGCGAGCGGTCGACACCACCCGGGGATCGGCGGTGTAGACGCCGTCGACATCGGTGAGGATCTCGCACGCCTCCGCCCCCAGGGTGGCGGCCAGTGCCACAGCCGTCGTATCGGAGCCGCCCCGACCGAGAGTCGTTACCTCCCGGGTGTCGGGATCCACCCCCTGGAACCCGGCCACGATCACGACTTTGCCCTCAGCCAGCGAATCGCGCACTCGCTGGCCGGTGATCTCCCTGATCCGGGCCTCGCCATGTGAGGAGTCGGTGAGGATCCCTGCCTGGGATCCGGTGTAACTGACCGCGGGAATCCCCCGGACGTCGAGGGCCATTGCCAGCAGCGCCATAGAAATCCGCTCGCCGGCGGTGAGCAACATGTCCATCTCGCGGGGGGGAGGGGTTGCGGTGATCGCGGCGGCAAGGCCCAACAACTCGTCTGTGGTCTGACCCATCGCCGAGACCACCACCACCACATCATTCCCGGCGCGCCGCGTCGCCTCCACGCGATCGGCCACCGCGTTGATCCGGGAAGGATCGGCGACGGAGGTGCCTCCGTATTTCTGAACGATCACCGACATGTCGGGCACAGTTTGGAGCGTTTCGCCGCAGAAGACGAACACCTGAAGGGTTGCACCATGCCCCGTGCCTAAAGTCGCTGCGGCCATGACCGATCGAAGACGGCGTCAGAAAGAGCAGCGCGTCGCCAAGCGGGAGGCCGAAAAGAAGCAGACCGCCCGGCGCGAGCTGGGTCGGCGGCTCGGCACGGCGCTGGTCTTCGGGGTTCTGGTAGTGGGGATACTCGCCCTCGGCGCCTACTTCGGCAACGACGAAGGTGACCTTCCTCGCAGCTACGAGGGCTTCCGCAATCAGCCCACGGCATGCGGGGCGGAGCAGCCGCCGCCGGAGCAGGTGGCCGAGTACACCGAGCCGGAGCCACAGGCTGACATCACCCCCTCAACCCTGGTCACGGCGACGCTCCAGACCTCGTGCGGGGAGATAGTCATCGAGCTCGATCCGGCCAATTACCCCGAGACGGTCAACTCCTTCGTGTTTCTGGCCCGGGAGGGGTTCTTCGACGGGCAGGTCTTCTATCGCATCGTCGAGGATTTCCAGTTGTTCGCGGGGGACCCCATAGCCGACGGCAGTGGCGGGCCGGGATATCGGATTCCCGACGAGTTCCCTCCCGAAGATTTCGTCTACACACCGGGTGTGGTGGCCATGGACAATGTCGGCAAGGGCACCACCGGGAGCCAGTTCTTCATCGTGTTGGGTGAATCGGCCGACGTTCTCAATCCACAGTTCAATCTCCTGGGCAAGGTCGTCGCGGGACAGGAGGCACTCGATCGAATCCAGGAGATCCAGACGGCACGACGACCGGGGTCAGTCGATGAGAGCCTCCCCCTGGAGACCGTGTATATCGAAAGTGTCACCATCGACGTAACCGGTTCTTGACGGTCGCAGCCGCCATCATCGGGGTGTAGGAGACCCATGGCCGTAGACCTCCACTCCCATTCGACGGCGTCCGACGGTTCCGAGAAGCCGGCCGCCCTCGTCGAGCAGGCGCTCGAAGTCGGGCTCAAAGCCCTCGCCCTCACGGATCACGACACCCAGGATGGGATCTTCGACGCCAGGGCGGCGGTGGGAGGGGCGGATCTCGAGCTGATTCCTGGTACCGAGCTGTCCTTGGAATATGACGAGGGCGGGATGCACCTGGTGGTGCTCTGGTTGGAGCCTGGGCCGGGCCCCCTCCAGGACCGGCTCGAGGAGCTTCGCCACGGACGGGAACAACGCAACGAGCTCATGGCCCAACGGCTCACAGAGCTCGGGATGCCGGTGACAGCCGACGAGATCCTCCTCGAGGGAGGCCCGGGCAGCATCGGGCGCCCCCACATCGCTGCGGTCATGATGCGCAAGGGATACGTCGAAACCATCGAGGAAGCGTTCGAGCTATGGCTCACATCGGGGCGACCGGCCTACATCGGGCGGCCACGGCTGACCCCCGAGGACGCGATTCAGCTTGCCCGACGCTCGGGCGGGGTGCCCATCCTCGCTCACCCTCACACCCTCGGGATCAATCGAGCGGATGAGATGACGGACCTCCTCACAAGGCTCATCCCCGCCGGGTTGGTCGGCCTGGAGGCTTTCTGCGCCGGCTACCGGCGTCACGAGCGGGAGGGCTACGCCGATCTGGCCCGCCGTTTCGGCTTGGTCCCGGCCGGCGGCAGCGACTTCCACGGCGCCTACAAGCCGGGGTTGAGCCTCGGCACCGGATATGGGGACCTCGTAGTGCCCGATGCCCTGGTCGACGAGCTCCGCACCCACGCCGGAGTCACGTGAACAGGCCCCTGCGGATGGGGAGCGCGGCGGCGGTCGTCGCTGGGAGCGTGTTGCTCTCGCGTCTGCTCGGGCTCGCCCGCGAGACCCTTCTCGCATCCCTGATCGGAGTCAACGTCGATGGAGACCTCTACCGACAGGCGTTCACCATCCCCGATTTCCTCAACTATCTGCTGGCCGGGGCCTATCTCACCATCACCCTGATCCCGATCCTGAGTCGGCATCTGGAACGTGGTGACGAAGAGGGCGCCAACCGGGCCTTCACGTCGGTGTTCCGGTTCGTCATCATCGCCATCATCGGGCTCACCGTCGTGATGTGGGTGGCGGCGGACCCCCTGGTGTCGCTGATGTTCCCCGAGGCGTCCGATCATGCCCGGCTGGTCTCTCTCACCAGACTCGTCCTTCCCGCTCAAGTGTTCCTGGTGGCCGGCGCCCTGCTGATGGCTGTCCAGTACACCCACCGCCGCTTTGTCGTGCCGGCCCTGGCCCCCATCGTCTACAACCTCGGGATCATCGCCGGAGGTCTCGTCTCGGCCCTGCTAGGGGAGGCCACCCCCGAGGGTTTCTTGTGGGGGGCGGTGATCGGGTCTGCGATCGGCAACTTCGCGCTGCAATGGTTCGGGTCGAGATCCACGGGGACCCGTTTGGTCCCGGTGCCGCGAGGTCAATCGTCGGTCGGCGAATACCTGGTGCTGGCTCTGCCGCTGATGGTGGGCCAATCGATCGCGGTGCTCGATGAGCAGTTCGTTCGTTGGTTCGGACAGGTGGAGGAGGGGGCGACCTCGGCGCTCAGCTTCGCCCGTCAACTAAATATGGTCCCGGTTGGTGTGATCGCCCAAGCTGCCGGCGTCGCGGCCTACCCCTTCTTGGCCCGTCTTGCCGCCCGCGGCGACAACGAGGGGCTCGCCGCCACCACCTCCAAGGCAGCCCGTGACACGGTCTTCGTCGCAGCAGGCTCCGCCGCGGGCCTCCTCGTCCTGGCCCGGCCGATGGTGAGACTGCTCTACCAGTGGGGCGCCTTCACCGCGGCGGACGCCGAGTTGGTCACACGGCTCCTGATGATCTACGCACTGTCGATACCGGCGTGGGGCCTGCACCAGATCCTGTCGCGTCATTTCTATGCCAAGCGACGGATGTGGACCCCGGTCCTCATTGGCACCGCAGGGACGGTGATCGCAATCCCGGTCTGGTCTGTTCTCTACTCCGTCTCGGGAGTCGAGGGTTTCGCGATTGCTTCGGTGATCGTGATGAGCGCCTACGCGGTGGCCCTCCTGGTGGCCTGGGGCACCGACTCGGGATGGCAGGCGGTTCGAGAGGTCACCGTCTCCCTGCTCCGGGCGATGCTGGCCGCGGGGGTGGCGGTGCTCCTGGCGTTGCCTGTGGTCAACGCGGTCTTCGGCCAAGGGCAGCTGACGTTTCTGGGCGGCCTGGGAGCAGCCGTGATAGGCGGGCTGACCGCCCTCGCCGGTTTCCTCGTGGTCTCATACCTGCTCCGGGCGCCCGAGTTGAAGGAGATCACGGGCAGGGGCTGAGTCAGGAGACACCACACTCGGCTCCGCGGTCAGTGTCGATCGGGCTCCACGAGCTCGAGCGGGATCTCAGGCTCTTCGGGAAACTCGGCGAGCATCCAGGCCGGCATGTCGCGGGCACTCCCAGGAGGGTTGGCGCGAAGGGCTTCCTCCTCCTGAGTGATGTGGTCGAGGACCACGGCGATCAACGCCGCCTCGAAGGCACCGGCACCACCCTTGATTCGAATATCCTCAACCATCATCGAGTTCCACGAGCTCGATCAAGGTACCACCGAGGTCCTCGGGGTGGACGAAGGCGATCTTCGCCCCCCGCCCGCCGATGCGAGGTGTCTCGTCGATCAACCTCGCCCCCTGATCCCTCAAATGGTCCAGAGCCGCCGTTATCGAGGCCACCGTGTAGGCCACGTGGTGCAAACCCTCGCCCCGACGCTGCAGGAACTTGCCGACCGGTGTATCGGCGCCCAACGGCTGCAGGAGCTGGATGAACGAGCCGCCCAAGGCGATCATCACCTCCTCCACGCCCTGGTCCTCGATCACCTCGCGGTACAGCGGGAGCACCCTGTATCGCGCCTGGTAGCCCTCGACTGCTCGATCGAGATCGGTGACCGCGATTGCGACATGGTCGAGGTTGAGAAGTTTCATGACCGAGAGGCTATTGCTGCCGGCTCTTTGGTGCATCCGGCCTCCCGGTAGCATCAAGGTTCTGGAGGTCAACGTGAGCAACAGTGTCATCACCGGGATCGCCCGCACCCCCATTGGCAAGTATGGCGGCGTCTTGTCCCCGGTTCGGGCCGTGGAGCTCGGTGGCTACGCCATCGAGGCCGCCCTGGATCGTTCGAGAGTGGATCCCGCGGCGGTGGATGAGGTTCTCTTCGGCCAGGTCCTCCAGGCGGGCGAGGGTCAGATCACCGCCCGTCAGGCAGCCGTTCGCGGTGGTCTCCCGATGACGGTTCCCTCGGTGACCATCAACAAGGTCTGCCTTTCAGGGATGTCCGCCATCGGGCTCGCCGACCGAGCGATCCGACTCGGTGAGTCGAAGTTCGTGGTTGCCGGCGGGATGGAGAGCATGTCCAACGCCCCCCATGTGCTTCGTGAGCTGCGCTGGGGTGCACGTTTCGGTGATGTCACCATGACCGATGTCATGCAACACGACGGGTTGTTCTGCGTCTTCGATCGGTGCACGATGGGAGAGTCCTCGGACCGCAAGAACGCCCGGCTGGGGATCGGGCGCACCGAGCAAGACGAATGGTCCGTCCGCAGTCATCAATTGGCCGCCGAGGCTGCCAGGTCCGGGCGATTCGCCGACGAGATCGTGCCATTGCAGGTCGCTCAGCGAAAAGGCGATCCGATCCCCGTCGACTCCGATGAAGGAATCAGAAAGGATGCCACCGTCGAGTCCCTGGCTGTCCTCGAACCCGCCTTCGTGCCCGGAGGGACCATCACCGCCGGGAACGCCTCACAGATCTCAGACGGGGCAGCAGCCCTGGTAGTCGCCGACCGGGTAGCCGCCGAGGCCTCCGGAGCCCCGATCATCGGCGAGATCCTCGCTTACGGCCAGATCGGTGGCAGCGACGCCACACTTCACGAGCGCCCAGCTGAGGCTCTCCTGGTCGCGTTGAAGAAGGCCGGTCTGGATCCCACCGACCTCGACCTGGTGGAGATCAACGAGGCGTTCGCCGCGGTCTCGATCTGGGCCGCCCGGATGCTGGATATCCCCGAGTCGAAAGTGAATGTCCATGGCGGAGGCGTGGCCCTAGGGCACCCCCTGGGGGCCACCGGCGCCCGCATCGTGGTGACCCTGATCAACGCCCTGCGAGCCCGCGGTGGTGGGGTCGGAGCGGCGACGCTCTGCGGAGGCGGTGGACAGGGAGACGCCATCGTGATCCGGGTGGACGGCTGATGTCTGAGGCGGTCGAGCACAACCTCGGCATGGACCTGGTCCGTGTCACCGAAACCGCTGCGATGGGCGCGGCCCGATGGCTGGGACGAGATGACAAGGAGGCGGCCGATCAAGCGGCAGTCGACGGCATGCGGCTTCATCTCTCGACTCTCGACATCGACGGGTTGGTCGTGATCGGTGAAGGTGAGAAGGACGAGGCGCCGATGCTATACAACGGAGAGCGTGTAGGGACCGGTGAAGGCCTGGCTGTCGACGTGGCGGTCGACCCGGTCGACGGGACCACCCTCACCGCGGCAGGGATGCCTGGAGCGATCACGGTGATCGCCCTGTCGGAGGGACGCGGCTCGATGTACGCCCCGGGATCCCTGGTCTACATGGACAAGGTCGCCGTAGGCCCCGAAGCAGCCGGGTCGGTGGATCTCGAGGCACCGGTCGAAGACAACCTGAGACGGGTGGCCAAGGCCAAGGGCAAGGACATCAACGACCTCCGAGTGCTGATCCTCGATCGTCCTCGGAATCAGCCCTACATCGATGGAGTCCGCCGCGTAGGCGGCCGGATATCCCTGCTTCGCGACGGCGACGTTGCCGGTGCCATCTCCACCGCCCAGGAGCACACCGCGGCGGACATCTTGTTGGGCATCGGTGGGTCGCCCGAAGCTGTGATCGCGGCGGCAGCCCTCACCTGCATGGGAGGGGAGATCCAGTGCCGTTTGTGGCCTCGAAACGATGAGGAGGAGTCCCGGGCTCGCGACGAGGGTCTCGATGTCAGCCAGGTCCTATCCACACGTGACCTGGTTGCTCCGGACAATGTCTTCTTCGCCGCCACCGGGGTCACGGGTGGCGAGTTCCTGCGCGCCGTGGACTTCCGGGGAGACCAGGTCGTGACGCACTCGGTGATCATGCGCTCCAAAACGGGTTCTATCCGTTACATGGATGCCTTTCACAACCTCGCCCGGCTTCGTGAGATCTCGGCGATCACCCTCGACTGACCGGATCCCCAACGTCAGATGGGCTCGAGCGACGCCAGGTGAGGGCGACCCACCCGCCGGCGACGATCAAGGACGTCAGGCCGATCGCCCGCACCAGCACTCCGCTGGCCACCACCCCCTCCAAGAGGAGGGACATCACCTGGACCATGCCGCCGACCACGATGGCAGTTCCTACCGCTCGCACCACCACCCGGAGCGGGTCCACCGGATGGCTGCGAGCGGCGAAGGATGCGGTTGCGAACTCCACGATCAAGACGATCAGCAGCGCATGCGCCCACAACGGAGGAGACAGCTCGACGGGCAGGGCGGAGATGATCGCGAGTTGGAGCACGAAAGCCACGGCGGCTGCCGTCACCGATGCAGCGTGGCCAGAGAGCAGCCCCACCACCAGTATGAGGGCACCGACCCCACCCACGAGGGCGCCGATGCCTGATCCCTGGGCTGTGGGCACCGAGAGAACAAGGGCGACAGCCAGTAGCGCCGCCACTCCCGCGCTCAGCCGAGCCGTCGCCGCCAAGAGGTCCTCCATTGTTCGAGACGGGCCATCGGGACATCGGCCGATTCATCGGAGTGCCAGACGGTGATCGGGATGCCCTCGGCAGCCAGACGGTCGCGCAGTCGATCTCGCTCCAGGCTCCAGATCCGACGCCCCAGGGATCGGGCTTCGTCAGATGGCGGGGAGAGAACCGTTTCGACATCCACCTCGATGACCGAGACATCGATCCCCGAGCGTCGCAACGAATGAACCAACCCGGCCAGATGTGGATCGAGCAGCGAGGTGAGGGCGATGACCATGGCCGGACGTCTTGCGACCCTCATCACGGCCCGCTCTGCGGTTTCCCACAGAACCCTCCCAGGGGTGACCGACATGAGCTGCTCCATGGTGCGGCGCCGCTGGCTCTCGCCCATCCCCGGGTAGATCCACCGGCAGAGCCCGTCGATAGTGACCAAACCAAGCCGATGCTGGCGTCTGGCGTGGGACCGGAGCAGGGCGGCCGCCATCCGCACCGAGCGGTCGACCACGAACTCGGTGTCGGTCCCGCTCTCCACCTGGGCATCCACCAGGAGCACGATGTCGCCGTTGCGTTCCGGATGGCGCTCGTTGACCCAAAGCGATCGGGCACGCGACGACACCCGCCAATTGATCGACCGGGGATCGTCTCCGGGGTGGTAGACACGAAGGTCGGCAAATTCCGACCCCGACCCCCGCCTCGTCGATACCAGCTCGCCGATGTGGAGATTGGTCTCCATGGGCCTGAGCAGTCGCTTCAGGATCGATTCTTCGGGAAGGACCACGATTTGTTCGCTGTCAGGGCTGGTGTGAAGAAAGTCGAACATCCCGAGCAGGGAATCGGCGTAGACGGTGACCGGCCCCAACTCACGACGACCCCAACCCCGGGGCGACACGTTGACCACGACTCGGGCGACCCGCTCAATGCGGTCAATCGACAGGGTGGAGTCTTCCACCAGACGCCCTCCCTCCGTGGAGGTGATGTCCATGTCCCGCAACCCGATCCCGATGTAAACGGGTCCCAGCTTCTCATTGGTCGCCAGATGCATCGAGATCCTGTGTTCGGCCCCCTCGACCATCGACAGCGGGACTTCGTCGAGCCTGACACTCATCGTCGGAGTGGCTCGACCGATCATTCCGGCCATCGCCAGGGCGAGAAGAGCACCCCCAATCAGGGCCGGCCCCGGATCGCCCACGGCGAGGGCGGCGCCCAGGCCCACCAACCCTGCGGTCACATAGGCGCGCAACCGGGGGGTGGGGCTAACCGTCATGGGGTGTGCGGGGAAGGAGTGGCAGGGGGGCTCGGCACCGACTCGAGCACCTCCTCGATCACTCGCTCCTCACTGAGATCCTGCGCCCAGAACTCAGGACGGAGAATCAGACGATGGGCCAGGGCCGGCACCGCCACCTCCTGCACGTCATCGGGAAGCACGAAGCCTCGCCCGGACAGCGCCGCCTTCGCTCGAGCCAGTTTCATGAGAGCGAGCGAGCCCCGCGGGCTGGAGCCGACACGGACCCGGCCGGATGACCTCGTCGCTGCCACCAGCTCCACTATGTACCGCCCCACCGACTCGGAGACATGTACCCCCTCGACGACTCTCTGCATGCCGATCAAAGTGGGGCGATCGACGACCACCGACAATTCGACCTCATCGGTTCCCCGCTTCGCCCGCCTATCGAGCATGTCCCACTCGGCGTCAGGCTCGGGATAACCGATACGGGCTCGGATCAAGAACCGGTCGATCTGAGCTTCGGGCAGGGGGTAGGTGCCCTCGTATTCGATGGGGTTTTGAGTGGCGATCACGAGGAAGGGAGGGCCGAGTCGTCGGGTGACGCCATCGGCGGTCACCTGTCGCTCCTGCATCGCTTCCAGCAACGCGGCCTGGGTCTTGGCCGGCGCCCTGTTGATCTCATCGGCCAAGAGCAGATTGGCGAACACCGGCCCGGGCCTGAAGCCGGGGAGCCCGGTGACGGGATCGAGCACGAATGACCCGGTTATGTCCATCGGCATCAGATCGGGCGTGAATTGCACTCGCGCAAACTCGAGATCGGTGGCGGCGGCGAACGAACGCGCCACCAGCGTCTTGGCCAGCCCGGGTAGGTCCTCGATCAGAATGTGCCCGTCGGCGAGGATCGCCAGCAGAACCAACTCGAGGGCCCGCCTCTTGCCGTAGACGGCCTTCTCGACCTCATCGAGAATCGAACCGGCGAGCTGACCCACGGTCTCGGCTTGAACAGCGGGAGTGCTCACAGCCGCTCCAGCTCAGACACGAGTTGGTCCAGCGCACCGGGGCGGAGCACTTCCTCCCGGTTCGTCAGCCACCGCCATTGTTCCTCGCCGAGGGCCGCCATTGCCTGTGAGGACTCGATCTCGAATCCATGCCGGTGGAGACGGTGAGCCGCGATGCGCTCGATCACGGGACGGATCCGCTGGTCCCGGCCCAGATTCCCGGCAAGGGCGTCGACCGTCGCCATCTCTGCGGCCGAAACCGATCTGGGGAGCCGGGTAGCGCCCGTGGGCCTGGCCTCGAACAGCGGCCGCTCGGTAGCAACGCCGCCGCCGGGGAGACCCCGTGCCAGCCAGACCACCAGGACGACCAGAGCCACCTCCCACACCCAGAGCTCCTGGGCCCGTTCCAACTGGAGCAGAAGCACCGTTGTGACCGCTGCCACCAACAGAGCGGTGGCCAGGATCCGGGTCATCCGGGGATGCCCTCCTGCAACCGCGCCGACGCCGACTCGGCCTCGATGGCCTCCTCGAACGAGGGCTCGCCCGGTCCGAACCTGGCATCGGCGTGACGGCCAGAGAGAAGTCGGAGATCCTCGGTGCCGAGACCGAGAGCAGCCCGCGCCCGTCTCGCGTGCCGGGCAGCGGTCTCCGAAGGCTCCCGAGGCACCCCGGCGCCCGCGACACTCTGCTCAAAGTCCCAATACGCGTCCAAGATCCTCCCTCGCGGATCGACGCCGCGGATGCGAGGCGAGAGGGCGGGCGAGACGGCGATCGGTGTCGGGTCGTCACCACCACCCTCCGAATCCCGAAACGGAGTGGCGCCAGACCTGAGCCCCAACCCCACCTTGATGATGGCAGCCGCGATGACCGCCCCCACCAAGAGGCTGAGCAACCACGCTCCACTTCCGTTGCTCCTGGCAACCGGTTCCTCGCCGACCAGTTCGAGGATCTCGGAGGTCTCCGGCAAGAGGCTGTCGGAAATGGATCCCATGTATCGAGCCACGAGAGCGAATACGACGAGACCGAGAACCAGAACCACGATCCCGCGTCGTTGGTGAGCCCGGGGGGGCCTTGGCTCCCTGGCCGAAAGGGCCATGATGATCGCACCCATCACCGCGGCGACCAGGATCAGCCAGGTAAGGACCGTGGTCCCAGCGATCCCGGGGTGCCAGGTGACATCGAGCAGGGGCTCCTCTGCCCCCCGGCCGGGCACCGAGTGGGCGGCCATCGACACCACGAACCCCAACGCCAGGACGCCCAGGGCACTGCCTGCCACTGAGAGGGTGCGCCCGGTCCGTTTCATCGAGGCCGAAGGTTACGGGGTGCTGCGTTGGCGAGAGCGGAGGGTGACGTGCGTCAGAGCTCCATGCGCCCGGCGAGGGCTCGGCCCAGTGTCAACTCGTCGGCGTAATCGAGGTCACCGCCCACGGGGAGGCCCGAGGCGAGACGGGTCACCTTGACCCCCATCGGCTTGAGCTCCCGCGCGATGTACATGGCGGTGGCGTCACCCTCGACGGTGGGGTTGGTGGCCAGTATCAACTCGGTGATGCCCTCAGGGCCGATTCGGGCCTTCAACTCGTCGACCCGGATCTGACCCGGCCCGATGCCGTTGATCGGTGACAGTGACCCACCGAGAACGTGGTACCGGCCACCGAACTCCTGGGTCCGCTCCACCACGACCACGTCCTGCGCACGCTCCACGACACAAACCACGCTGGGGTCGCGGCGGGAGTCCCTGCAGATTGAGCACTCCTCGCCGGCGGCCACGTTGAAGCAACGGGAGCAAAGGCTCACCTGCTCCCGCATGTCGACTATGGCGGTGGCGAGACGTCGGGCGTCAGCCTCCTCGACCGCCAACAAATGGAAGGCGAGCCGTTGCGCAGATTTCTGACCTATCCCCGGGAGGCGAGCCAGCTCGTCGATGAGCCTCTGAACGGGTCCCTCGAACATCAACCGAACAGACCGCCGAGGTCGAGACTCCCTGTGAGCCCGCCCAGCTCCTCCGATGCAGCCGCGGCGGCCGCTTCAAAGGCCTGTCTGACGGCCGCCAGGACCAGGTCTTGGAGCATCTCGATGTCTGCGGGGTCCACCACCTCGGGTGAAATCGTGATCGAGACCAGCTCCTGGGCCCCGCTCACAGTGGCGATGACCATGCCGCCCCCGGCACTGCCCACGAACGTCTTCTGTGCCAACTCGGCCTGGGCCGCCTCCATTTGGGCTTGCATCTGCTGGGCCTGCTTCATCAGCTGACGCATATCGGGGTTCATGAAGGGGTCACAATTGGCACCGGGTGAGAGCGTACATCGCGACCGATTTGTTATCCGTTCTCCGTTCTCCGCAATCCGTAGGAAACGGAGCACGGACCACGGACTACGGACTACGGACTACGGATCTTCTACTTCTTCGGCTCCCAGCTCGTCAACGAGGAGGCTGGTGGGATCGGTGGCCCGCTCCGGACGTTCCTCGAGCTCGGTGATGTCGATCTCGTCGCCTTCAGTATGCGAGCTCTGGCGCGACTGGAAGCGAACCTTCACCTCACCGCCCAGCAAGTCGCTGGCCCGGGTGGCGACAATCGATGCCACCACATCGTCCTCCTGAAGTGACTGAAGGTGAAAATCGTGGGCCACCTCTAGGGTGATGATGTCGCCATCGACCGACACGGGGACCGCCTCCCGGAAGAACGCCCAGCGACGGGCGCCGAGGACGTCCCGGAGACTTCCGAACAGTCCGGGCCACACCTTCTGCAGCTTCTCGAAAGAGACCTCAGACCCGTTGCCGGTGGTGGGAGCTGTCGGTGACGCACTCTGTTCGGCGCCTCCGGGATCGGCGTCTCCCGGCGCTGGTGTCGGTATCGGGCCATCCGTCACAACCGGAGGATGGTCGGGTGCGTCGGGGCGGATCGGGCGACGCTCCAGCCGTTCGATCCTGCTCAACAACGCCGCGGGGTCGCTCGCTGTCTCCGGCCTGGTCAGCTTGATCAGGGCCAGCTCGGTCATGAGACGCTCCTCGCGACCCTCCCGCAGCCGGATCAGGGCCTCACCGAGTAGATCGACGGCGCGGAGCACATCACCCGACGGCACCAACTCGGCGGCTTTGCGCCACGCCCCGTAGACCTCCGGTGGCTCGTCGGCGATCTCGGCAAGGTTGGGCGCATAGTGTGCGAGAAAGGCGCCGCGGAAGAAGGCCACCGATTCGGCCACGAATCGACGGAGGTCGACACCATCCGCGGAGAGCTCGGCCACCAGATCCAGGGCGCTCTTGGCATCCTGTGCCGCGACCGATTCCACGAGTCGCATGAAGGCCTCGGAGTCAGCCAACCCGAGTGCCCGCCGTACCCCGGCCAACTCGACGGACCCTGCCCCAAGGGCCGCCACCTGTTCGAGAAGGGACAGAGAATCACGCACCGACCCACCGGCATGTCTCGCAATTGCGAGCAGGGCGGCGGCGTCGAACTGATAACCCTCGCGCCCGGCGATCAGGGTGAGGTGACCCGCCAGATCCTCGACCGGCACCGGGTGGAAATCGAAGCGCTGACTGCGGCTCCGGATGGTATCGAGGAGTTTGTAGGGCTCGGTTGTCGCCAGGACGAAATGGACGTGCTCGGGAGGCTCTTCGAGTGTCTTCAGCAGGGCGTTGCCCGCCGCCTTGGACAGCATGTGCGCCTCATCGAGAACGAACACCCGCTTCGACGTCGCGGTGGAGGCGACAGTGGTCACGCTGACCCTGATTTCACGTATGTCGTCGATCGAGTTGTGAGAGGCGGCATCCAGCTCCAGGACGTCGAGTGACGTGCCCTCCGTGATCGAAACGCAGCTCAGGCACTCGTTGCACGGAGCTCCCAGGGGCCCACGGTTGGTGCAGTTGAGAGCCTTGGCCAGGATCCGCGCGGTCGTGGTCTTGCCGGTTCCCCGGGGTCCAGTGAAGAGGTAGGCATGGGCCACCCTGCCATCGGCTATCTCCCGGGCGAGGGTGGTCGTGACGTGGGACTGGCCGATCACGTCATCGAATGACTGGGGGCGATACTTCCGATAGAGGGCCTGATACTCCACTGGAACTCACGGTACCTGGTACTTGGGACTTGGTACCTCGACAAGTGTGGTCTTCGTTGCCGCGTATTTCTTTGGTTATTGGCCTCATCCGTCGATACTTGGCGAAGTGACCCAACCTCTCGTCGAAGACCCAACGACCGACTCGGTCGAGGCTCCCCCTGCGGTATGGGCCAAGGGCCTCGTGCGCAAATTCGGCAAGACAGTGGCCGTTGATCACGTCGATCTCTCGATCAGACCCGGGGAGTTCTATGGCTTGCTCGGCCAGAACGGCGCCGGGAAGACCACCACCATCAAGACCATCGTCGGTCTGCTCCGCCCCAACGAGGGCACGGTAGGGGTGGGCGAGTTCGACACCTGGCAGTCACCAACCGAGGTCAAGGCCAGGATCGGCGTGCTTCCCGAGGAGTTCAACCTCTACGAACGGCTCACCGGGGCAGAGCTTCTCGATTTCACCGCAGCCATGCACGGTTTGAGCCGGGAGGAGGCGGCCCGAAGGCGGAACGAGTTGCTCGACATGCTCGACCTGTCGGAGGAGGGATCCAAGCTCATCGGTGACTACTCCCGAGGGATGCGCAAGAAGATTGCGTTGGGTGCTGCCATCATCCACCGGCCCCCGGTCCTCTTCCTCGACGAGCCCTTCGAGGGCGTCGATGCGGTCTCGGCGCGTCTCATCCGAAGCCTGTTGCAGAGAGCGGCGCAAGGCGGCACCACCATCATCTTCTCCTCACACGAGATGCATCTGGTCGAGAAGCTCTGCACCCGGATCGGGATCATGGTCGAAGGGCGAATGACGATCGAGGAGACCCCCGAAGGCCTCTGCCGCCTGATGGGTGTCAACAACGTCGAGGATGCATTCATCGCCGCCGTCGGAGGAAAGACACCGGACGACTGGTCGTGGTACGCCGGCTAGCCGGGCTCAAGGCCCGGCTCACGTGGAATGGTGTCCGCGGGGACGTCCAGCGCAGGTTCGGACTGCCGATCGCGCTGATACTCCTGACCTGGCTCGGAGTGTGGCTGGCTGGCGCATATATCGAAACTGCTCGATCGCTACAGAGCCAAGACCCCGAAGCCCTGGCCGAATTCATGGGGTGGGTGGCCTTGTTCACCTTCTTCGCCTGGGTAGCCCTTCCGGTGATCATCTTCCCGCTCGACGAGAACCTGGACCCCCAGCAGCTCGCACTGCTCCCGATAACACCCAACCACATGATCACCGGTCTGGTGGTGGCGAGCTTCATCGCCCCTTCGACCGTGATTCCGCTCCTCCTGATCGGAGCTAACGCCGCGATTCTCACCGCGGGGTGGTGGATGGTGATACCTGCTTCTCTGGTCTTCTTGGGCCTGCTGGCCGTGGGCAGCCAGCTGTTCTCAGCCTCGATCTCCGCGATCCTGCGCACCAGACGAGGGCGCGACGTGGCCACCTTCCTGGTGCTTGGCATCGCCGGTGGATCTTTTCTTCTTTACCGCTCGGTCAGCCAAACGGTCGCCGCGGAGGGTGTGACAGCTGCCGCGGCCAGCCATCCGATCATGCAATGGTCGCTGCTGCTCCCCCCCGTGGCAGCCCAGCAAGCCATTGTCCAGGCCGCTGCCGGTGACCCGATACCGGCATTGGTGGCGCTGACAGCCGCCGTTGTCGGGTTACTCGCGATGGCCGCAGCATGGAGAAAGCTCCTCGGCTGGCTCCTGACCACCCCCGAGCAGCGGAACAGGCCAGCGGCTCGCGCCCGGCGCAGTGGCATGGCATTCGGGCCATGGGGAGTGGTGCCCACCCTGGCCCGTAAGGAGCTCCGTTTCTATGTCCGGGACCCTCGTCAACGCCTGGTCTGGACCGGCACAGTCATCTTCGTCGGGCTCGCCATCGGCGGGGTTGTCATGAACGCAACCGGCTTCTTCGACTTCCGAGAACGGGAGTGGGCGCCTCTCGTGGCCCCGGTCCTGGTCCTGTTCGTGGGCCTCCCCATCGCCCTCAACCTCTTCGGTTGGGAGCGCAACGCGGCCAGTTATCTGTTCGTCCTTCCCTCCAAACCCCGGCAGCTGTTGCTTGGCAAGAACCTTGCTGTGGCAGCCGCCCTCGTCGTGGAGACCACGGTGCTCACCATCGGCCTCGCCTTGTTCTCGAGTAATTGGCATTGGATATGGCTTGTCGTCCCCTTGACTGTGGCCGCCATCGGTTGTCAGTTGGCGGTGGGCAATCTGGTCTCGGTCCTGGCCCCACTCCGACTTCCTCGGGAAGGAACCGATGTCTTCGCCCAGTCGACGGAACAGGGTTGTCTCGCCATCGTCAGTCAGACCGTCTCGTTCTTTGCGATCGGCCTCCTCCTCATTCCCCCGGCATCGGTGACAGTCCTCACTGTCGAGTTCGGTCAGGTGATCAACCCCTGGATCACGGCGGCGTTCGCCGTGGTCTGGGGTCTCACCTTGTACCTGCTCTCCTTGCTGCTCGCCGGGCGCCTACTGAGACGCAGGATGCCCGAGGTGCTGGCCTGGGTCCAGGTGTCGTGATCGGGTTGGGTTGAGCCCGAACCTGCCCACCGGATGGAACCCGAATCACCGCTCCACCTACCCTGACACTCGATGAGCGGACTATTGAGACGGACCCGAGGCGAGCGCGAGCAGTTGGAACGCGACTTGTTGGCGCCGCAGGCCACCAGGTCTTCGGAGTCGCGGGGGCGCACCGAGCCCGAGGAGGACGACGAGTTTCGAACCGCTTTCGAGCGCGATCGCGACCGGGTCATCCACACCAAGGCGTTCCGCCGACTCAAGCACAAGACCCAGGTCTTCCTCAACCCTGACGGGGACCACTTCGTCACCCGGATGACCCACACCATCCAGGTCAACCAGGTTGGCCGTGCCATGGCTCGAGCCCTGGGACTGAACGAGGATCTGACTGAGGCGATATGCCTCGCCCACGACGTAGGGCACTCCCCGTTCGGCCACACCGGGGAGGAGGCCCTCACCCCCTTCGTCGAGGGGCGATGGCTCCACTCCGAGCATGGTGTCCGCACCCTCGAGCTGCTCGAGCCACAGAACCTCACCTTTGAGGTCCTCGACGGGGTGCGAGCCCATTCCTGGAAGGTCGACCCTCCCCCGGGGACCCCGGAGGGATGGCTGTGCCGCTACGCCGACCGGATTGCCTATCTCACCCATGACGTCGCCGACGCCCTGCGCGCCGGGATCCTGGAGTACCACGAGATCCCCACGACGGCCCTGGTGAGACTGGGCGCCACCTCGAGAGAATGGATCGGCGCCATGGTCACCTCGGTGATCGAAGCCAGCTACGCCGCCGGCGAGGTCGTGATCGATCCCGATCTTCTGGTGGTGATAGACGAGCTACGGGACTTCATGTTCGACCGGGTCTATCTCCGACCGGAGTCGGAAGGCCAAAAGCAGAAGGCGATCAGCGTCATTGAGGATCTCGTCGTCCACTTTTCGAACCATCCCGACGAGGTGCCTGACTCTTTCACCACCCCCACAGCCGACGCCTCGCATCGGGCGATCGACTACGTGGCGGGGATGACCGACAGGTATGCCCTCAACACCCACGACCGGCTGTTCCGGCCGACCTTGCTCGACTGATCAGGGTGTAACCCCCTCCCCGCCCCCGTAATTGGGACCCACAGGTCCGCATATGACCCCTGTACGTCTCAATTACGAAGGGGGCCTAACCTCCTCGCTCCATGCTCTCGATCCAGGACATGCACAAGGCCTTTGGTGAGGTGGTCGCACTGGACGGGTGCACGTTGGCGGCTGCCCGGGGCACGATGCTCGGATTCCTCGGTCCCAACGGAGCAGGCAAGACCACCGCCATGCGCTCCGTTTTCGGCCTGATGAGGCCCGACTCCGGCGACGTGACATGGGACGGTCATCCGATTGGGCTCGAGCAAAGAAGGCGCTTCGGCTACATGCCGGAGCAGCGGGGCCTCTACCCGAGGATGAAGACCCATGACCAGTTGACATACCTCGGTCGGCTGCGCGGGATGACTGCCACCGCGGCCGGCCTCTCCGCCAGCCAGTGGCTCGAGCGTTTCGGGCTCGGCGATCGTGGCGGCGATGCGGTGGAAACCCTCTCACACGGCAACCAGCAGCGGGTGCAGTTGGCGGCTGCTCTGATCCACGACCCGGAGTTGCTCGTCCTCGACGAGCCTTTCAGCGGACTGGACCCGATCGCCACAGAGACAATGGCGGGCGTCCTGCGCGAGCAGGCAGCATCAGGAAAGGCTGTGATCTTCTCCTCCCATCAACTCGACCTGGTCGAGGATCTGTGCGAGGAGGTTGCCATCATCAACAAAGGCCTGATCGTGGTCGAGGGAGCGGTACGCAGTCTCAAGGACGCGGCACCCATCAGGCATTTGGAGGTGGAGGTCGACGGTGACGCTTCTGCTCTCTTTGAGTCCCTGAGCGGCATTCGCAGCATCGACTCCGATGGGAATCGGCATCATCTGATCATCGAAGCCGGCACCGATGTCCGCGGCCTTCTGGTGGCGGCCCAGGAAGGCGGCCGGCTCCGGCACTTCAGTTACACCGCGCCGTCCCTCTCGGATCTGTTCCGGGAAGCGGTGAAGTGACCGATCTGGGAACGGTCTGGCGGATAGCCCGCCGCGAGTTGAGAGAACGTGGCCGCTCCAAGACCTATCTGATCACCAGCGTCGTGACCGCCCTTCTCATTGTCGGCCTGATCCTGATCCCACAACTGCTCGATGGCGGCACCGATGACTACAAGGTGGGCACAGTCGGGTCCGGCAATGAGCCGATCATCGAAGGGGCGGAGTTGTTGGGCAACGCCAACGTCGAGCCCGGAGCAGAGGCATCGATCTCGGTCACACAGGTCGATTTCGAGGACCGTGAGGAAGCCGAGGCGGCGCTGGAGGCCGGCGAAATCGACGCTATCTTGGTCGAGGGGTCTGAGGTCATCGTCGAGGCCGTGGGTGGCTTCGGCGAGTCGCCGATTGTCAGCTTCCTACAGCGGGGTGCTGCCTCGGTGGAGTTAGAGAGCATCGTCGCACAGGAGGGAGATGTCGCCGCCGACGTCATCCAGATAATGACCTCCGACCCCCTGGAGATCACAACCCTGAGCGGCCAGGTGGCCGGTGATGAGTCCAGGGGGGCCGTCGCTTATGCCGGGCTGCTCCTCTTGTATGGTGCGGTGTTGCTGTATGGCAGCTGGATCCTCTCCGGAGTCACGGAGGAGAAGACCAACCGGGTGGTCGAGGTCCTTCTGTCGAGCATCAAGGCGTGGCAGCTGTTGGCGGGGAAGATCCTTGGCATCGGGATCCTGGGCATCGGCCAATTCACAGCGACGATCCTCATCGCCATCACCACGATCCGACTGGTGGGAGTCTTCGAACTTCCGACTCTCAATGCTTTCGCCGTCGTCAACCTGATCGTCTGGTTCATCCTCGGGTTCCTTTTGTTCGCTGTGATGTTCGGCGCCGCCGGGTCCTTGGTGACCCGCATGGAAGACGCCCAGAGCGTGGCATTCCCCATGTCCATGATCGCGGTCGTCGGCTTTTTCGTCGCGCTCGCGACCCTGTCCGATCCTGACGGAGTGGTCGCAGTCGTCGGGACTTTCATCCCCCTGACGGCACCCTTCGTTGTGCCGGTGCGAGCCGCACTCGACGCCATCCCCTGGTGGCAATACGCAGCAGCGGTGGTCCTCACCATCGGCACCATCGTCTGGCTGGTCTTCGTCGCCGGCCGGATCTACGCCGGTGGGCTCCTCCGCTACGGGGGTCGAGTCAAGGTGCGTGAGGCCTGGCAATCGGCCGCGGAGTAGATGAGGACCCGGAACCACCACCCACATCGGTACGTTGAGCCTGGCAAATGGCAAGGAGGCCACTTGAGACCGCTCTCGTCTTGGATCGTTTGGACCACCCTGTCTTTGGTGCTTGTCGCCTGCGGGTCTGACACGGCCACCACCACGACACCCACGAGCACCACCGTTACGAGCAGCTCGACCACGATGCCAGCGCCGACGACCACCGCCGCTGCCCAGGGCCCGACCACGACCGCAGAAGAGTCGACTCCGACCTCGTCCTCGGGTCTCCCTGGTGATCCGATCGACTTCGGCCCGGCGGCGGGAGACACGCTGGCTGTTATCGGTGTCGCTCACGACGACGTGCTGAACCTCCGGGCCGCCCCCGGCGCCGACCAGGACATCCTCGCCGGCATCCCGCCGCTCTACTCCGACCTGATCGCTGGCGGTGAGACCCGCCAACTTCCCGGGTCGATGTGGATCGCGGTCGACTACGGCCAGGAAAGCGGCTGGGTCAATCTCCGCTACATCGGCTATCTGGGAGACACCTCCGACGCCACCGCGGCCGTCGTGAGCAACCTCGGCGAGAACCCGGTGGCCGAGACCATGCTCGACCTCGGGTGGATCGTGGCCGACAGCCTCGCCTCTGATGAGCCGGCGTCGGACCTGGTGCTGACGGTGGCACCCACGGTTGGGGATCTCGGTGAGGTCACTTATGACGTCATCGGCCTCGGAGATGACGCGGTCAGAGGGCTACGGGTTCACGTTTTCGGTCAAGCGGCTGATGGAGGATTCTCGCTGCATGCCGTCGAGGTGACCTCACTGTGCGGCAGGGGGGTCGATCAGGACCGGCTCTGCGTCTGAGACGACCAGTCCCAGCAGACCCAGCGTTCACATCCGAAAGTCACGACCCGGTCCCTCCTTACAACTCGGGCCTTATGACCCGCCGATTAGGGGACCAGTCCTCTCGTCACCGGAAAGGGTGCATCCCATGATGACCGCATAAAAGCAGTTTGCTCCAAAAGAAGGAGGCAGCAAATGACTGCAATCGAGATGGACACAGTCACCACTCCAAAGGTCACTGCTCCACGGACAACGTTGGTTCTTCTGATTTCCGGGATCCTGGCGATGGTTGTCGGGTTCGGTGCAATGGCCGGAGGTCTCTTCGGCGTCTGGTACACGTGGGATCAGGCGGTGGCCCAGGACGTGGTCACCCCCGATGACGCTGCCATTGCCGAGACCGCGATGAGAGGGCCTTTCACGATGTGGGCCCAGGCCGACATCATCAACACCCACCAGCTCGAGAACACCGGGGGTCTGTACTACGCCCAGATGGACCGGATGGTCCCCCAGGTGGACGAGAGCGGCGCGGCCGTCCTCGACGCGAACGGTGACCCGGTGCTGGTTCCCAACGAGGTAAGGGCCTCCTGGGTCACCGCCACCACCCTGATCACTGCTCTCGGTCTCGGGATCCTCTCCTACACCGTGTCCGGGCTCGCGATCGCGGTCGGGTTTGCGTTGATGGTCACCGGGTTCGTCTTTCTCTACCTGCGCAAGCGGGCGATCATTCTCTGAGAAGTCGCCAAACGGATTGAATCGAGCCCCCGAAAGGGGGCTCGATTCATATCACGGCCGCATTCGTCCGAACGAGTGGATCTAACCCCTGCGGTCCTGTCTGAGCAGGGTTCGGATCGCCGAGTTCTTCCAGATGTTGGAGACCTGGTTCCATTGGCGCTTCTTGTCGATCAATGTGGCGGTGGACGTGACCTCAGGGGTGGTGACACCGAAGTGCGCTGCAACCTGGGTGAGGGTGTGAATCCAGATCTTGTCCTCAAGACGCGAGGTGTAGAGCTTGAAGCTGGCTTCATACAGAGGGTCGTTGGCCCTCACCAGGAGATGGATCCGGGCCACCGAGGCGCCGTCGTCGCCCTCATGAGCGCTGAAGGTGATGATCGCGGCCCACGGGTGGCCTTCGGGGGTCATATATGACCAGGAACGCTCGTCGGCATAGATCACCCGCACCCCGCTCGTGACCTTGGCCGGCCCCTTGCCGCCACCGATGACCGCCACCTCGCCGGGGGCGATCCCGCCGGCGGGGGCGTAGAACTTGTTCGACTCGGGCCAGAACTCGCCGAAATTGGCCTTCCAGGTCGAAATGATCACCTCGGGGGTCGGCCCCGGAACGGTGACCTCATAGGTCTTCTGCCACAACTGGCCGAAGCCTTGGAGCGGCCCGGTCGGCTTGCGACCCTCGACATTCCCTTTTCTGGCGCCCTCGGCCACCTCTCCGACGTGGAAGGCATCGACCGGCTCGGCCCAGTTATCAGCGTCTCTCGGCTCAGTCATCTCGGTCCTTTCTTCCGATACCCCAAATCAAAGCGGGTCGGCGTTCCGTGACCGTTACGAAACCCGATCCCTGGAGAGGTGGGAGCGGTCACCGTCTCGTAACGCCAATCAATGCACAATCACCCGAACATGACGAATTATGACGCTGTGGTCGTCGGCGCCGGCCCCAACGGCCTGGCGGCCGCCGCCGAGCTCACCCGCGCCGGTCGGCGGGTGTTGGTAGTGGAGCAAGCAGATTCCATCGGGGGTGGCACTCGAACCGAGGAGCTCACCCTCCCCGGGTTTTGGCACGATGTCTGCGCGGCAATTCATCCGCTGGGGCTGGCATCGCCCTTCTTCCGCGATCTCGGCCTCGATGTGGAGTGGATACACCCTCGAATCCCGCTGTCACACCCGTTGGAGAGCGGCCGATCCGGAGCTTTGCTCCGAGATGTCGAGGAGACGGCAGAGCTTTTCGGACCGGATCGGGACCGTTACCTGAGGATCCTGGGGCCCCTCGTCGAGTCGGCCGATGCCGTCATCGAAGACTTCCTCGGCCCGATGACGGTGATACCCAAGAACCCGACCAGTTTCATCAGGTTGGCCACACGTGGCGCATTGCCCGCCGCCACCATCGCGGGCGGCTTCTCCAACACGGAGGCACGGGCGGTTCTCGCCGGGCTGGCGGCGCACGCCATCGCCCCATTCGGCTCGCCGATGACCGGAGGCGTCGCCCTTCTCTTCGCCACCACCGGTCATGCATATGGGTGGCCATTGGTCAGGGGCGGCTCCCAGAGGGTCGCCGAAGCCTTGGCCCGAGTGGTCATCGACGGTGGTGGGACCATCGAGACGGGACATGCCGTGACCTCGCTGACTGAGCTTCCGCCGGTCGCGACCGTGATCCTCGACGTGATGCCACGAGCCGCGATCCAGATCGGCGGTGACCGGATCAGCCCCATGCAGCGCCGCCGACTCTCCGGGCAAAGGACCGGCCCTGCAGTGTTCAAGGTCGATTGGGCCCTGGACGGCCCCATTCCCTGGTCCGACGAGCGGAGCCCCCACGCCGGAACCGTTCACGTGGGTGGCACCTGGGAGGAGGTTGCCGAAGCCGAAGATGCGGTCCATTCCGGTCGACATCCGGAGCGACCCTTCGTCCTCGTCGCCCAACAGTCTCTGTTCGACACGACACGAGCCCCGGAGGGCAAGCAGACAGTGTGGGGGTACTGCCACGTTCCGACCGGCTCGGATCTGGACATGACCGAAGCCATCGAAGGCCAGATCGAGCGGTTCGCCCCCGGGTTTCGCGACCTGATCCTGCAGCGTCACACCATGAATGCTTCGGCGCTCGAGGCCCACAACCCCAACTACATCGGCGGCGACATCGCCGGAGGGGGTTTCGGGATGCGAAAGGTGTTCCAGCTAGGCGCTACCCGGCCCTATCACCTTGGGGATGGCCTGTACTTGTGCTCCTCGGCCACCCCTCCGGGAGCCGGGGTCCATGGCATGTGCGGGTACTACGCGGCCCGGGCCGCGCTGAGGGGCTGAGCCGGAGCCGGGATTCAGACCGAGGCTACGGCGGCCGCCTCGTCGGGGTAGATCTCGATCGCCTCATCGAGACGGGTCAGGGAGAAGATCTGGCAATAGTGATCGGAGAGGCCATAGGCCAGCAGGCGATGACCACTCCGCTGGGCCCGGATCAGTGTGGTGACCAGAAGCCCGATGCCGCCACTGTTCATGTACTCGAGACCCTCGAAGTTGAGGATGATGGCCTTGACGCCGCCACGGGCCGCCTCGTCGTGACCGGCCGTGATCTCTGGTTCCGAAAAGGAAGTGATCTCGCCGGAGATATCGATCACACGCACCCCGGGGGCTGCGTCGCGAACTGTCATTGTCAGGTTGGCCGTAGGCACTCTTACTCTCCTATCACCCTGCTGCCACTGCAGCATTCTGGTCGTCGTAGATGGTCATGAAATCGGCGAGTCGGGTGATCTGGAAGACCTCCCGGTAATGGTCAGTCAGACCGAACGCGACCACTTCTCTTTCCTCCGCTCTGGCTCTCGCCAGCACCCCCACGATCACCGCAATACCGGTCGAGTTGATGTAATCGACCGCGCCGAAGTCCAACAGGACCCGGCCCGGCTGGGAACTCGCCTCCTCGTAGGCCGCGTCGAGACCCTCCTTCGCCAGCCGGTTCACGGTGCCGGTCATCGAGACCAACACGTCTTCGCCGACCGTGGAGACCTTTGCTTCGAATCCGTCCCCCATCAGGACACTCCCTCTCTGTTCATGACGAGCTCAACGGAGTGAGTTCCGTCGTGGTTATCGGTTCTGACCTCGTCCACCATCTGACCGATCAAGAACAAACCCCACCCGCGTGGGGTTTGCTCTCCGGCCAGCTTCGCCTCGAGATCCGGGAGCTCAGCGTCGGGGATTGGCTTCTCGCCGCCCTGATCGCTCACCCGAACACTCACGGCTGCGAGAGAAATCGCGACTTCGACTTCAACCGGGATCTCGACCCGATTCTCATTGCCATGCTCGATGGCATTCATCACCGTCTCGCCAACCGCGGTCTTGAGCCGTTCCAGTCGCGCCTCATCTAGACCCAGGCCGCTGACGGCTTCAGCAACCTTGGAGATCGCAATCCTCTCGTTGCCCTCCTCGCTGGGGACGCTGAATCGGGTCAAGACCTCTTGGGAGTCGAACTCTTCTTCGAAGGCCGCCGCCGCCTGCTTTGCCGAGGCGGTGCGCCGGACCACGACCAGGGTGATGTCATCTTCCTGCTCGGCATCGGCCCCGGTGAATCCTTCCAGATCACCCACCAATGCGGCCACCATGTCGTCATCGGATGGTTTGACCGCGACCCGCCCCATCAAGCGGGGGAACCCGTACATCTCACCCTCGGCGTTGTGGGCTTCGGTGATGCCGTCGCTGGTCAGCACCATCACATCGCCTCGCCCCATGCTGTAGGTCCGCTCGTCGTAAGTCATGTCGGGCATGAGGCCCAGGGGCATTCCTGTCGCTCTGAGCTCCACTACGCCATCACCGGTCCGGACATAGGGAAGGTTGTGCCCGGCATTGGCAAACACCACCTCTCCGGCCTCGGTGTTGATTACTGCGTAGAGACAGGTGACGAACATCGCGGGCGGGATCTCGGGCACCAGCAACTCATTGACGTCGGCCAGCACCATCGAAGGCTCGGCGTGTCGTTGCGCCGCTGCGCGGAGCATGGCCCTGCAGGTGGCCATGACCAGCGCCGCAGGGACCCCTTTGTCGGTCACGTCTCCAATCACGACGCCAAGCCGGTCATCGGCGAGGGGTATGAAGTCATAGAAGTCGCCACCGACCGCTCGTGCCGGCCGGTAGAAAGCGTCGACATGCCAGCCGGGAATCGAGGGGAGCTCTTTGGGGAGAAGGGTCTGCTGGATCAGGGCGGCGACCTGCATCTCCTGTTGGATTCGCTCCCGCTCTTTGGCTTCGGCTTGTTGTTCCCTGACCAGTTGAGCGACCTTCATCGCCGGCGCCACCTGTGAGGCAAGACCCCCAAGGAGGCTTCGGTCATCGGTTGAATACGGCTGGTCGGAAAGACGGGGCCCGAGGTAGAGGGCCCCGAGAAGCTCGCCCTGCCCGATGAGGGGGACGATCAGGT
>Ga0209640_10000090_pt1 | contig 55908 bp, 47 predicted proteins | sample RifCSP10_1_FD_184018 | JGI IMG/M metagenome (GOLD analysis project Ga0209640, IMG submission 184018) | Soil microbial communities from Rifle, Colorado - Rifle CSP2_sed 10_1 (SPAdes) (version 2) | ecosystem: Environmental > Terrestrial > Deep subsurface > Rock core/Sediment | place: Rifle...
TGAAGTTGTCGCGGAAGCCGCTGCTGCCGCCGTTGACGCGGCGACAATAGACACAGCACACAAGAAGGCCCCCAGTGCACAGCCCCCAACGCACAGCGAGCAACTTACCGACGTGGGTTGCGTGCGTCACCCTCGATTCCGTCAGTTGGCCTCGACGCCGTCAACGCAACCTATCGGCCTCGCGACGGGGTTTGTCGAGCGACGAACTGGCGCGGTGACAGTATCGTGATGCCTGAGGGCGTTTCGAGCGTCAGCAGGTCCGCATCCCCGGTCACGATCGCTTCGGCATCTCCGGCCTGTGCCGTGGCCAGCACCCAATCGTCGTCGCGATCGCGACACACCGCAGCGGCAAGTACCGACGGCTCGCACCAGTCCGAGTGCTGCCGGTAGAGCGCCAGGATCGGCAGCTCGGCAGGCATGAGACCGAATTTCCGCCGCAGCGTAGAAACGAGTTCGTCCCAGAGCACCTGCGAGAGAATCGCCGTATGGTCCGGCACGTGAATCTCGAGAATCTCTCGACACAGTCCCTCGGCAACGATGCCCGCAACCACGACGTTCGTGTCGAAGACCAGCCTCACGAGATCAACGCGAACACGTCGTCGTCGGTAAACACGCCCTTGGCGCGCGCGCGTGGCACGGCAACGCGACGCGATTCGGTCACGGCATCCTGCCAGAGCTTGCGATAAATGGCCATGCGCACATACTCGCTGGTCGTGAGACCACTCTCGTTCGCGGCCCGAGCGATCAGGCGCTTGGTGCGGGGCGGGAGGCTTACGGTCAAGGTCTCTCTCATGCCTGTAATATTAAATCCTACACGTGTGGAACGCAAGGCCCCCGCGGCAGGCCCTCCCCGTCGCACACACGGGCGCCTGGGCGCGGAAGGTCTCGAGATGATCGCGCACGATCTGATACAGCACACTCTGCGCGAGAGAACGGGGCTCGTAGCGTGGGGACGGTCGGACCACGTCCGACACCGTCGCGAAGTGTGTGCCACGGCACGCCGTGCAGCAAATCCGCTGGATTCGCGCGGCGACGCGGTCTCATGTCGCAATCCTTGCGTGGTCGGAAGGACGCAACGATCGTAAGACTTCCAAGACCTGCTACGGACGGACCTCAGCTCGGAGGCGCGCCAGCCGACAAGGCGTAACTCAGGAACCTGAACGTGAACCCGAACCGAGAAGCGAGAACCGAGAAGTGTGAACGACAGAGTTACTTGAGGATTCTCACCTCAGCCCCTGCCGCCGCCAGCGCGGCCTCGAGCCCGGCGACGGCAGACTCCGGCGGACCGGCCACGCCGACGAGGATCTTCCCATCGGAGACAGCAGGGTCGTAGAACGTCGATCGGCGGCCCAGGCGGGCCGTGATCACGAGGGTGATTGCGGTCGCCAGAATCGCCCCGAGCATCGTCAGCTCGAACGTGATGATCAGGTTCGGCCACCACGCGAAGATCGGAAGCCCCCCGACGTCGAGGGGCCACGAGGTCTCGGTGAGCCACGCCAGTCCGAGCCCGGACGCCGTTCCCGTCAGTCCCCCGGCGCAGGCGAACCACCACATCCACGTCGCCTTGTGCATGCGCCCGAACTCGAAGTCCTCCATCGGCTGGGCCGTCATCACGGTGATGTCGCGGTCCGAGGCGCCCGCGGCACGCAGGCGGTTGACCGCCTGCTGGGCCGATGAGCCGTCTGCGTAGAGTCCGTACACGGCCTTCACAGGTGCAGCTCCCCGAGCGGATGCTCTTCGGTGGCAGGCGGGATCAGATCCGGCGGCGTGTGCTCGCCCGCCTTGAGCTCCCAGATCGAGATGATCGGCACCACCTTGGCGAAGAGCACGTACAACAGCGCCATCGCGGCAAACGTCGAGCCGGCAATGATGATCTCGACCGGCTGCGGCCGGTAGATGCCGTAGCTGTACGGCAGGTACTTGTGCCCGAGCGACGGCACGATGATGAGGAACCGCTCGAGCCACATGCCGACGACGACACAGGCGGAGGCGATGACGCAGCCGGTGATCGTGCGGAACCACCGGATGCCCATCAGCACCAGCGGCACCACGAAGTTGCAGACGACCATCGTCCAGTAGAGGGGCGCGAACGACTCGCGCTGCGTCCGCCAGAAGACGGCCATCTCCGAGGGCTCGTTGCCATAGTAGACGACGAGGCGCTCGTTGAAGACGAAATATCCCCAGAGCAGCGCCATCACGAGCAGGAGCTTCCCCAGGTTCTCGAAGTGCACCGGATGGAGGTACCGCTCGAGGTGCAGGAATCGTCGCAGCACCGCCATCGCGATGAGCAGCGCGGCGATGCCGCTGAAGATCGCGCCAGCCACGAAGTAGGGGCCGAAGATCGTGGATTGCCACATCGGCACGGGGGCCATCGAGAAGTCGAACGACACAACCGTGTGTACCGAGACAGCCACCGGAATGATGGCGACGGCCATGATCTGCATCGCCGTCTCGAGCCGGTGCCACTGCTTCGTCGTGCCGCGCCAGCCGAGCGCCAGGATCCCGTAGATCCGGCGGCGGAGCCCGGTGGACTTGTCGCGGACGACGGCGAAATCCGGAATCATCGGCAGGAGCAGGAACAGCACGCTGCCGGCGAGGTAGGTGTTGATCGCGAAGAAATCCCACACGAGCGGCGACCGGAAGTTTGGCCAGATCTGCCGCTCGCTCGGATAGGGAAACAGCCAAAAAGCGAGCCACGGGCGCCCCAGGTGGATGATCGGGAACATCGCGCCGATCATCAGCGCGAAGACCGTGATCACCTCGGCACACCGCGTGACCGGGCGCCGCCAGCCTGCGTTCACCAGCCGCAGGATGGCCGAGATGAGCGTCCCGGCGTGGCTGATCCCGATCCAGAAGACGAAGCTCGTGACGTAGAAGCCCCAGTAGACCGGCCACCGGATGCCTGAAATGCCGAAGCCCAGGTACATCTGCGTCATCCACGAGGCCAGCGCCGCAACGACGATGGAGCCGAACAAGGCCACGAGGAGGTAGAACCTCCAGGAGGTTTGCAACAGCGGGCGCAGCAGGTCGCTGTTGATGCGCGGATGGGAGGGGTGCGTCATCGGTGATTCACGATTGCCGGCTCAAGTAGGTGACCTTCGGCTCCGTGCCCCGATCCTCGAGCAGCTTGCTGCCGCGCGACGACCGCGACAGGCGCGAGACGGCGCTCTCCGGGTCGTCGAGGTCGCCGAAGACGAGTGCCTTCGCGGGACACGCCTGCGCGCACGCAGGGTTGATCTCGCCGTCGGCCGGCGTCCGCTCCTCCGCCTTGGCCTGGATCGTGACGGCCTTGATGCGCTGCACGCAGAAGGTGCACTTCTCCATCACGCCGACCTCACGCAGCGAGACGTCGGGGTTGAGCTGGAGGTGAAGCGGCTTGTCCCAGGACGGGTTGAAGAAATCGAAGAAGCGAACGTTGTACGGGCAGGCGTTCGCGCAGTAGCGGGTGCCGATGCAGCGGTTGTAGACCTGCGCGTTCAGGCCGTCCTCGGTATGGTGGCTCGCGTAGGTCGGACACACCGGCTCACACGGCGCGTTCTCGCAGTGCTGGCACATCACCGGACGGAACGTGACGCGCACGTCGGGGAACTCACCTTCCCAGTAGCGCTCGACGCGAATCCAGTGCTTGGCCCGCCCGCGCGACGCCTGGTCGGCGCCCACGGTGGAGATGTTGTTCTCGGCGTGGCACGCCGTCACACAGGCGCCGCACCCCGTACACCTGTCCAGATCCGCCGCCATTCCCCACTTCGCCATTGACCTAACTCCCAACGCCCAATGCCCAATGCCCAATGCTCAACGTCCGTGATCGACGTGATCACGCATCGCGCCAGCAAACAGAATCAACCGCCCGTCGGGATCCCCCACGCGCGTGAGGCGTACGCGCGTGGCCGCCCACGCGAGGCTCCCGGTGTCCGGCTCCGTGAGCGGAGCCAGCAGCTCGATCGGGTTCTCGCCTCGTCCGCTCGCGTAGCGCGTGAACGTCTGGTGCCCCTGACCGACGGGCATCGCGACGAGATCGGGGGCGATGCCCGGCGAGATCAGCGCCGCCGTGCGCAGCGTGCCGTGCGCCGAGGCCACCTCCACGACGTCGCCTTGCCGGATGCCAAGGCGCTGCGCCGTGGCCGGATTGATCTCGATCCAGCTGCTCCACATCGCCGAGGTGAGCGGGTCCGGCATCTCCTGCAGCCACGGCAGGTGCGCCAGCGATCCATCGAGGAACGAGCTCGACGCGTAGGGCAGGAAGTGCAGCGGATACTGACTGGCGTCCCCGTCGAACTGCGGGTCGGCAAACGCCACGGGTTTGGTGTCGATGCGAACGGCCGCGGACGAGGCCAGTCCGCCCGGAAGCGCGCCCCACCAGCCGCCCTTCTCCTGCGCGTCGGTCCAGGCGTCAAACTCCGACGTCGCCGGCAAGGCCGCGAATGTCGCGGCGAGCAGACCCTCGAAGTTCTCCCACGGCAGATTCAGCGGCCGTGCCAGACGTCGCCCGACGTCCAGCAGCACGTCGGGCATCGCGCGCGTCGTGTGCAACGGCATCATGGCCGGGGGAGCCACACTGGCCACCGCCACCATCGAGCCCGATTCGGGCAGCGCCTCGGACCACGTCTCCAGGAACGAGTGATCCGGAAGAATCAGATCGGCCAGGACGGCCGTTTCGTCGAGGAAACTGCCGAAGCTTGCGATATAGGGGACCTTCTCGAGCGCCTCACGAACACGCCACGCTTTCGGACCGGTAAAGACGGGATTGGCGCCGTCGAGGAGCAGCACCTGTGGAATCGACGTCCCGTCGAGAACGCCCGTAGCCACTTGGGCGATCGAGCGCGACGCAGCGGGCCGGCCCCCCAGGGCCTTCGCCGCGGCCGACAGATTCAACTGCGGTGTAAAGGACACCCCGCCCGGACGATCGACGCCGTCCACCAGCGCGTTGAGGGCATTGACCGCCAACGCCGTGAAGAGTCCATTGGTGTGCGCAAGCGACGGCCCCCCGACGATCGCCACGGATGGAGCGATCTCGGCGAACTCGCGCGCAAGCCTCTCGATACGTGCGGCGGTCACGCCGGTGACCTGCTCCACCCGCTCCGGCGTGTACTCCCCGAGGCCTGAAAACCATCCGTCGATCAGTGAGCCGGCGCGTCCACCGGCGCCGGCAGGACGAAGCTTCGCCGTCATGATGACGTGGGCCAGCCCGAGGGCCAGCACGCCTTCGGTGCCCGGTTTCGCCGGCACCCATTGATCGGCATTCGCGCCGGTCTGCGACATGCGTGACTCGACCTGGACGAGGATCCCGCGCACCCCGGGGCGGCCCTGCCGCATCAGTCCGTAGCCATGGCCCTGCGACGTGGGTGAATTCCACGTGCCAAGGAAATCGGCGCCGAAGCTCACGACGTACCGGGCGTTCGGCAGATCGAACGTGGGGAGCTGCTCGCGCCCGAAGCTGAGCGCGTTGGCGCGACGCAGCACCTCGTCACCGAACAGCTCGTAGGCGATCGGGCCCGGCGCGCCGTAGCTGGCAAGGAAGCGCTCGACGAGCGCGGCTCGATGGCCCGGCCGCACGCGCGTGAGGAAGGCCAGCGCCTGTTGATTCCCCTCGCGTGCCAGACCGTCCAGACGCGACACCAGCTCCGCCAGCCCGTCGTCCCAGGAGATCGCCTCGTAGCGACCCTGGCCGCGCTCACCCACTCGCTTCAGTGGCTGCGTGATGCGATCGGGGTGGTAGGTCACCTGAATGGCCGCCTGCCCGCGCGCGCACAGCCCGCCGTGGTTCACCGGGTGTTCCGCGCTCCCTTCGAGCTTCTTGGCGGCGTAGATGCGGACGAGGCCGGCCTGGCCGTTGCGGACGACGTCGGCATCGGCGCCCATGACGCGTACGGTGAGCCCGCAACCTGACGGGCACAGCGTGCACACACCTGGCTTGAGTGTCGCGATGCCCGGAACGATGTCCTCGTCCGGGACGAAGCGAATGATCTCGTTCTCGGGGTTGCCGCAGCTGGCAAGCGCCGCACTGGTACCAGAGATGGCGGTGAGCTTGATGAAGGAGCGGCGATCCATTACTTGTCAAAACCCTCTAATGCAAAATGCGAAATGCAAAATGCAAATACTACGCGCCCGCCCACTTCATTTTTGCATTTTGCATTTTGCATTTTGCATTTTGCATTACACGCCCGTCTTCAAAAGTGACATGTGAGGCAGTCGAGCGGAGCCTGGCGCTCCTTGTGACAGTTCACGCAGAAGCCCATCGTCATCTCGACGTTCCGCTGAGCCACGGTGTGCCCGCCGATGTTGCCGTGGCACGTCGTGCATGCGACCTCGGCGCGGATGTGCGGGGCATGGTCGAACCTGACGTGAGAGGTGGGCGGGTAGTCGAACACGCGCCGCCAGGCGAAGTCCCTGCCCTCTTCGCGCATCTGGGTAATCCGCCGGATGCGAGGTCGATTGGTGGCCACGGTCCGGTGACAGGTGAGGCACGTGCGCACGCTCGGCAAGCCGGCCACGGGGCCTTGTGAGACGCTCTCGTGGCAGTACTCGGTGCACGGGATTTGTCGACCGGCGTGGATGTTGTGTGGAAACTCGAACGGCTGCTCGACCACAGCCGGACGCCGCCCCAGGAAGTCGTCGATGGCGGCGGCAATCGTCGGACGAGCAGTCGTGAAGACCTCCGTCGACTGGCCAGGAAGGAGCGGCCCGGTGGCGGGCCTGGGCACGTTCTGCTCGAGCAACCGGCAGCCCACGCCGCCGGCGAGCATCACCAGGGAGACCAGGCACGCACGAGCGAACGCAGAACGGAGGAGCACCGTCCTCACCAGCCCGTCAGCGCTTGGCGGTCTTGGGACCAATGCTGCGAATGTAGTTGACGACGTTCCAGACGTCCCGCTCGGCCAGGGTGCCTTTCATGGCCTTCATCTCGCTCTCGGCGGCCGGCGCGCCGTTCCAGATGATGGCGAAGAGCTCTCCGTCGGTCGACCCGTGGTCCCATTTGTCGTCGGTCAGGTCCGCCGGCTTCGGATCCTTGGGCGCCAGAAGGCCGTCGCCCTTTCCTCGCAGTCCATGGCACTGGCGGCAGTTCTTGCCGTACACACCGAGGCCGGCCTTCACTGAAGCCGGGGTCGCCGGCACGGGGTTCTTGACGGCGCGGGCCTTCGGATCGCCGCCGCGCCGCTGCGCGTTGACGCCGGATGTCACGATCAGCAACGACGAACAGACGAGAACGAGTGCAGTCCACACTCGAGGCATCACAGGTAGTCTCCGGCCCGTAACTTTATCACCGTACCTTTGCGCTTTGCCTTTTGACCTTTGACCTTCAAGGTACAAAAAGAACACCCCACGGCCGCTCGCCGACCTTCACTTTCGCCGTCACGGCTCTCGTGGCGACATCGACAATCGACACGTCGTTCGACGGTCCGTTGGCGGTGAACACCGTTCGGCCATCTCGAGACACGTCGATGCCCCACGGCCGCTCGCCCACTTCGATCGACGCGACGGGCATGTTCGTGGCGCTGTCGATGACGACGACGGTCTTGCCCCGCCCCGTGGTCACGAAGACCTGCTTGCCATCCGGGCTCGCCACGGCGCCCATCGGGCGCACGAGCTGACCTGTCAACTTGATTGTCGAGAGCACCTCGTGCTTTGCGGCGTCGACGACGTCGACGGCGGCGCCGTTCTCGGAGGTGACGTACGCGCGCGAACCGTCGGGGAGGAATGCCGTGGACCTGGGCCGCGGACCCACGCCGAACGTCTTGAGGACCTTCAGGTCCACGGCGTCGATGACGGCGACGTGGCTATCCTCTTCCGACGTCACGTACACGACCCGTCCATCCGGGCGCAGATCGACGCCTTCAGGCTCGTATCCCACCTTCAACGTCGCCAGCACCTGGCCGTCGGCCACTGAGACCACGCTCGTTTCACCGGCATCTTCGTTGGCAACGAACAGGCGCGTGCCGTCCGCGCTCACCGCCATCTGCTCCGGATCGGAGCCGGCCTTGATGATGCGGAGAAGGCGGAGCTCGCTGAGGCTCACGACGCCGATGCCATCGGCGCGCTTGTCGGCCGGCGGCAGAGTGCTTTCATCGACGCCGGGAGGCGCAATCGGCGAGCCGCTGAGCGCCACGTACAACGTCGAGCCGTCCGGGCTGAGGCGAATCCCCCGTGGCCGCTTGCCGACGGGAATCGTGCTGACAACCTTCTGTGCGGCGACGTCGACGACGCTGATGTCTCCGCTCCCCTCATTGGTCACGAAGAGTCGTCCGAGGGAGGGACGAGCGGCGGTGGTCGCGGGGGCCGAGGCCGTCTCGGGCGACGGCGCCTCGGCACGTGAACACGCCAGCGTCACGGCGACGAGGAAGATCGATGCGACTCGCAGGGAAGCCATGGCGATACTCCAGGTAAACAGCCGGTATCAGGACGCCGGTATCATGGCTGAGTGCCAGACGGCTATACTAGCGCGCCCGGCCGGCAGCGTGGTGGGCCTGTCAGGAGACAGCCATGAAACGACGTGACTGGGTCATGACGACAGCGGTGACGGTGCTCCTCGTGACGGGCATCGCCGACACGGGGCTCGCGCACGGCGTGACAGGACGTGACGCCAGCTTCGTGCAGTCGATCGACGGCCCGGCGATCGGACCGTTCCTCTACCTGGGCGCCAAGCACATGGTCACCGGCTACGACCACCTGCTGTTCCTCGTCGGCGTCATCTTCTTTCTCTACCGCATCAAGGACGTCGTGCAGTACGTGAGCCTGTTCACCATCGGGCACAGCCTCACCCTGCTCGGGGGCGTGCTCGGGGACGTCCGCGCGAATTCGTTTCTGGTCGACGCCGTCATCGGCCTGTCGGTCGTGTACAAGGCGTTCGAGAACATGGGCGGCTTCGAGCGGCTGGGCCTGCGGTTCAACACGCGCGCGGCTGTGATGATCTTCGGCCTGTTCCACGGGTTCGGACTGGCCACCAAGCTCCAGGAGTTCACCGTGTCGCAGAACGGTCTGGTCACCAACATCGTGAGCTTCAACGTGGGGGTCGAGATCGGGCAGGTGCTCGCGCTCACTGCCATCCTCATCGGCATCAGCATCTGGCGCACGCGGCCCGGCTTCCTGCAGCACGCCTTCGCCACCAACACGGCGCTCATGGTCGGCGGCTTCATCCTGATGGGGTATCAGCTGACGGGGTACTTCCAGTCATGAGCTCGACGTCCATGCCAACCCCACAAGCCCCCTCGGGCCGCGCGCTCGCCAAGGCCACGGCCGTCGCGCTCGTCATCGCCGCCGTCGTGCTCGTCACGACGGTGCTCCCGGCCGAATTCGGCATCGATCCACTCGGCACCGGCCGCGCACTCGGCCTCAACAACCTGTTCGGCGCCGGGGGCGCAGCAGCGGGACCGGCCACGATCGTGCCGGACGGGGCGGGCCCGGTGCACCCGCAGCTGAACGAGTACCGCGTGGACTCGCGCGAGATCACCATTGGCCCCTATCAGGGTCTGGAGTTCAAGTACGACCTCGACAAAGGCGCGTCGATGCTCTACTCGTGGAAGGCGAATGCCTTCCTCGACTTCGACTTCCACACCGAGCCGGCCGGCAAGCCGCCCGAAGCCTCCGACAGCTTCGAGAAGGGCCAGGCAGCGCAGAAGCGAGGAGCTTACACGGCGCCCTACGACGGCATCCACGGGTGGTACTGGGAAAACACCACCGACCGTGAGGTCACCCTCACGCTGACGAGCGTCGGCTTCTACACGTCGGCCAGACTGTTCCTGCCGGAAAGGCCCGTTCAATTCATCGACATCCCCGAGAGGCCATGATGTACGTGCGGGCGACGCTGGCGCGTGCAGGGGTCTGACCCCGGCGGAGCTGACATGAGATTGCTGCGAAAGTGGCTCATCCTCACCCACCGCTACGTCGGCATCGCGCTCAGTCTGCTGTTCGTCATGTGGTTCGCCACAGGCATCGCGATGCTGTACGCGAGAGGCATGCCGCGCCTGACCGCCGATCTCCGGCTCGAGCGCCTCGAGCCGGTGGACGTATCCGCCGTGCGCCTGTCCGCGGCGGAAGCAGCCCAGCGCGCCGACCTGTTCGATGCGCCGGACCGCGTGACGCTTCTGACAGTCCTGGGCCGGCCCGCGTATCGCTTCGGCATCGGCGGTGAGTCGACCACGGTCTTTGCCGACACGGGCGAGTTGCTCACCGACGTCGACTCGCGCGGCGCGCGCGCAATCGGCGCCGCATTCCTCCGCCTGCCGGAGAGCCGCGTCCATCACGTGGGCAGGCTCACGACGCCCGACCAGTGGACGCTGACGATGCGCCAGGGCCCCATGCACAAGTTCGCGGTCGATGACGAGGCGCGAACGGAGCTGTACGTATCCGAGCGGAACGCCGAAGTCGCCGTCCTCACGACGCGCGGCAGCCGCGCACTGGCGTGGGTGGGAGCGATCCCGCACTTTCTCTACTTCGCGCCGCTTCGGCTCAACCAGCCGCTCTGGCGCCAGGTCGTACTCTGGACGTCCGGGATCGGCATCGTCCTGGCTCTGCTCGGCATCCTCCTCGGCATCGTCCAGATGCGGATCGCGCGGCCGTTCAGGCTCTCGCGGATTGGCGCGTCGCTGCCGTATACCGGCTGGATGAAGTGGCATCACGCCACCGGGCTCGTGTTTGGAATCTTCACGCTGACGTTCGTCTTCAGCGGGTGGCTGTCGATGGAGCCGTGGGGCTGGGCGACGAGCGCCGGGCGCTTTGGCGGCGGCTTGCGCGAGGCGTTCACCAGCACGCCTGGCGAGCTTGCGGCGTTTCCCCGGTTGACCTCCCAGTCGTGGCCGGCGTTCTCGAGTGACCGCGCGGTCAAGGAGGTCGAATACGTGCGCATCCAGGACGAGCCGTTCTTCGTGGTGCGGCGCGAGCCGGCCGCGAGCGCCGGCACCGAGGTCCGCGGGCACGAGCCGTACTTCGCGGTGAGGTCGCGCGATGAGGCGCGGATCGTCGTCAACGCGCGAACGCGGCAGGTGCACGATCAGCCCTTCTCCGCGACGGCACTGGTCGACCGCGTCGGCCGTGCGCTTCCAGGCACGCACGTCACGAGCTCGGAGCTGCTGTCGACCTACGACTCGTACTACTACTCGCGCGAGGGGCTCGCGCCGCTGCCGGTGTTGCGGGTGAAGCTCGACGATCCGGAGAGCACGTGGCTCTACATCGATCCGCGCATGAGCCAGCTCGTGGGCCGCGTGCATCGGCTCGACCGTGTCGAGCGCTGGCTCTACAACGGCCTCCACAGCCTGGACTTCTCGTTCTGGTACTACCGCCGCCCGCTCTGGGACGTCGTGATGATCCTGCTGAGCCTCGGTGGACTGACGAGCAGTGCGATCGGGCTCGCCCTCGGGTTCACGCGCGTGCTGCGCGGCGCGGGCCGGCTCGTGCACGTAGGTCCCGGGGCAGCGCCCCCTCTCCCGTCGAGCCCGACCTCTCATCAGGGCAGAGCCTGACGTCGTGTCCGCTTTGAGAGCCTGTGGATCATTCGGCTCAAACTCCCAACTCCACAACTCCCAACTCCCAAATTGCGCCTGACCTGCGAGATCCCGATCCACCTTTCTGAAGCGCGGAATCCACTCAATTGAACGTCACGGTGTGGTTGTGCCCGTCGTCGGTGGACGAGGTCTTCTGCACGCGCGTGCCGGCGTTGATTTGCGTGAGGTCGGCCTGGCTCAGGTCCACGGTGTGTGTGTGACCCGACCCGGTCAGGGTGAGGGAAATCGCGCTTCCAGCCGCGAGCTGCGCGTCCGTGATCACGGCGCCGCTATGGGAATGACCGTCGCTGCTGCTGACTACCCCGACCTCGCCGCTCTGGCCGGACGGACCCGTAGTGCCGCCGCCTCCGCTATCGCATCCGGTGATGGTAATTGTCACGCCGGCCAGCATCGCCAGCGCGGTCTCGACTGTGAACTCCCGCCTTGTCACGAGGTGCTCTTTGCTCATCCTGGACCCTCCTGTCCTCGTGTGCCTATCAGGAAGCGTGCCACCCGCCACACAACCTTGCCTGTTCATGTCGCTTGTCTGACAAAGACTTCATGAAATGTTCAGGTTTTCAGTCGGCCTTCCTCTCCTAACATCGGCTTTGGTGTTGGTTTCAACGACCGCGGAGGAGAAGGCACGATGAGGAGCGCAGCCGGAGTCGTCGTTTTGCTGGCCTGGTGCAGCGGCACTGCCGCGGCTCAGACGCAGGCCGCCCCGCCGCCCATGAACATGGCCGACCATCGGGGAGGCATCCGTGGAGCGGTCAGGAACGAGGCTGGAGCTCCCGTCGCCAATGCGACCGTCACGGCCGTGAACGCCGAGAACGGCGCGCAGTTCACGGCGGCCACGGATGCGCAGGGCGCGTATGCCTTCGGCGCGCTCCCGATGGGGAGATACGACGTGGCGATCGTGTCGGCCGGGCTGACGGCGTTCAGACGGACCGGCATCGCGGTGGAGGCGGATCGCACCGCGACGCTCGACATCACGATGAACGCGGCGGCGGCGGCAGCGGCGTCCGAGTTCGAGCGCCAGCAGCTGCTCGAGCGCATCGCCACGCTGGAGCAGCGCATCACGGACCTCGAGTCGAGTGCCGTGCTGTCGGAGCCGGAAACGCGCGTGCGACGCGTCGAGGTCTTCGTCGACGCGAGCGGCAACGAGCACGACGCGCCGGTGCCTGGCGCAAAGCCGGCGGTGACCTACCAGCGTGAGCGTGTTTACCGCCGCCAGACGATCAATGAGAAGATCGAAGAGGCGCTCGAAGAGGCGGAGGAGCGCAGCGTCTCGGTCGGCGTCGACGCCGCCATGGGGACGCAGTTCGCCGGGCGGACGCGCGGGACGCTCGACGCCAACAAGCGCGCCTACGCGCTGGCGTCGGCCGATCTCTTCTTCACGGCCGGCCTGGCGCAGTACACCGTGTTTTTTGCGGACATCGTCGGCCTGAGCGGGTCGCCGCCCGATGCGGAAATTCCGTCGCTGACGTTGCTCAACGGCTACACCGCACGTCTGATCCGGCAGAACGAGCTGAACCTTCGTGAGGCCTGGCTGAGGACGGAGCTGTTCGGGCAGCGCCTCGCACTGACCGCCGGCCGCCTGGACCTGACCAACTACTTCGACCAGAACGCGGTCGCCAACGACGAGAGCACGCAGTTCCTGAGCGACGCCCTCGTCAACAACCAGATGCTGGGGCTCGCCAGTAACGGCACGGGCGTCGCGGCCGAGTTCGACCCCAAGAACGGCTTCCGGTTCAAGTTCGGCTTCCAGCAGAGCAACACGGACGCGACCAACCTGTCGGATTCGATGTACACGCTGAGCGAGGTCGGGTACACCTTCACGCCGTTCACGCTTCCCGAGGGGACGTATCGCGTGTGGTTCCGGACCGACAACACCTCCGCCGACATCACCAAGGGCGCGGGCGTCAGCTTCGACCAGAAGCTCACGGCCGCCGTCGGGCTGTTCGCACGGTACGGAACGCAGGAGGTCGATCTGGGCCGGGACCACTTCTACAGTCTCGGCGTCGGCTTCCAGAACGGCCTCATCTTCAACCCGCAGGACACGTGGGGCATCGGCTACGCGCAGATGGAGATGGCCTCCGGTGAGAGCGAGAAGCTCGCCGAGGGTTACTACAACTTCAATCTCACGGAGAGGCTGCGACTCTCCTTCCATCTCACGCACGTGCTCGACAGCCCGGACGCGGACACCCGGTTCGGGTACCTGCTGCCGGGCGTGCGGTTCCAGGCGTCTTTCTAGGACCAGGAGTCAGGAGTCATGTTCACATCCCGGCGCACATTCCTCATCGGCGGGGCGCTCACCGTCGCCGCGCTCGCGGCGGTCGCCGCCAGCCTGCAGGCCCAGGACGTCAAGATCACCGATCCACGCTCGGTCGTCATGATCGTGAACCGCGACTCGAACGACATCTCCTTCATGGACATCAAGAGCAAGAAGATGGTCGGCAAGACGTTCCTGGGCAACAACGTCAACCCGCACATGGTGATGATGTCGCCCGACGGCCGGTACGTCGTCACCGGCGGCACGCGCGCGAACAAGGCGTTCATCATCGACACCCGCACGCTGCAGCTCGTCAAGGTCATCCCGACCGATATCGCACCGGAGCACCTGGCGTTCTCGCCCGACAGCCGGTGGTACTACCAGGGGAACCCGGATGGCGATTCGATCTCGGTGATCGACATGCAGTCGCTCACCAAGATCAAGACGATCCCGGGATTCGTCGAGCCGCTGAACGTGACGTTCCTGCCCGACGGGTCGAAGGCGTACGTCGGCAACTACGGCGCGCACTGGGTCGGCGTGATCGACGTCCGGCGGCACGAGCTGCTGAAGAAGATCCAGGTGGCGCCGGTGCCCGGCGTCGCCAAACTAGACCCGGGGAAGTACCTCGGCGAGATCAAGGGCATCAACATCGCCGCCCCGTCCAACGACGGTCGGTACCTCTATGCCGCCGACAGCGACCTGGCCGTGGTGGGCGTCATCGACACGCGTGAAGACAAGGTGATCAAGACGATTCGCGTCGGCCGGGATCCCTGGCGCATCTACATGAGCCACGACGGCAATTACGGCATCACGGCCAACAACGGCGACGAGACGATTTCGATCATCGACACGCGCACCAACAGCGTGGCCGCGACGCTCGAGGCGGGCCCGGACATGACCGGCATCAACTTCGCCGGCGGCAAGGCGTTCGTCATCAGCTCCACGAGCGGCTTCGTGTACGTCTACGATATGCAGAGCCTCAAGCCGGCCGGGCGCATCAAGATCGGCACCAACGTCCAGCTCGAGACGGCGACGACCGACACCGCGGATGAGAAGATCTACCTCGCCGAATCAACGAACCACGAGGTCGTCATCATCGACGCCAAGACGCATGCGATCGAGCGGGTCCGGAATGTCGGCCTCTTTCCGTGGGGCACGCATATCATGGACAGCAAGGATAATTACTGCCACTAGCAGGTTGCTGGCAAGGCCAGCAACCTGAATGCACAATGCACAATGCACAACGCAGGCGACGCTTTGCCATCCTTTGCACCACCGCGATCGCGCTTGGAAGCGCAATGGCGACGCACGCTCAGAGCGTGCGCGACCATACCCGTCTCGCCCCCGATCACCGGACGACGGTCACCGAAGCCCAGGCCACCGAGCTCACGCTGACGGTCACCGAGGTCGCCGTCCGGCCCTTGCAGATCTGGGTCAGGACGGCGGGCCTGATCGATGCTGCCCGCCGGGCGGTCGATGCCGAGCTGCCCGCAACCCAGCAACGGCTCGTCCGGGTCGGTCAACGCGCTCGTGCGTTTTCGCCTGACACGCGGTCCCGGATGTACCAGGCTGAGGTGATGCGCGTCGTGACGCGAGGGGACCGTGTTGTTGCGACGGTCGCGCTGATGGGTCAAGCCCTCGAGAAGAGCCGGCACTTCGTGCTCGAGATCGTCACGGAGGACGTCGAGGTCCTCTCGGTGCCCAACGAGGCGATCATCGACACGGGGGGGAGGACCGTCGTATACGTCCAGGACGCCGCCGGCGGATACTTACCCCGTGAGATCACGCCGGGTGTCCAGGGCGAGCTGTTCACGCAGGTGCTCGACGGACTCAAGCCGGGCGAGCACGTGGTGACCATCGGCAGCTTCTTCATCGACGCCGAGCACAAGCTGAAAGGATCTTAGCCTCGCAGTTGCTCGACTCGACGACGATGAACTGGCGTTCGCGCTTCTGGCTTCTCACCACGAACCTGGAAGCGAAGCTGAACGTGAACACGAACCGAGAAGCAAGAAGAGAGAAGTGTGAACGACGGTTCGCGCCGTTCAGTCCTTGCCGATGATCACTTTCATCATTGAGCGCGTCATCCGGTTCCGCTGGGTTGTGCTGTGCGCGGCTGCCGCGCTCGCGGCGTTGAGCGTCTACGCGCTCAGCACCGCCGCGCTCGACGCCATCCCCGATATCTCCGATCCGCAGATCATCGTCTACGTGAAGTGGGCGCGCAGCCCGCAGGCGATCGAGACCGAGGTGACCGAGCCCGTGATCAGGGCGCTCGGGGGCTCCCCCGACGTCCGGACCATTCGGGGCACCTCGCACATGGGGTACTCGTTCGTCTACGTCATCCTGACGGACCCGAGCCGCCGCGCGGCGGTCCGGCAGTTCGTCACCGACCGGCTCAGCGCCGCTCGCTCCCAGCTCCCGCCCGACGCCGTCGTCACCATCGGCCCCAACGCCAGCAGCATGGGGTGGATCTTCCAGTACGCGCTCGTGGACCGGCAGGGCATGCACGATCTGCGCGAGCTGCGCCTGCTGAACGAGAGCCTCGTCGAGCCGGCGCTGCAGTCGGCGCCCGGGATCGCGGAGGTCGCGTCGGTTGGAGGGCTCGAGAAGCAGTACCAGGTGAAGCTGTTTCCACCGCTGCTGAGCGAGCGGGGCCTTTCCCTCGCGCGGGTGCTCACCGCCCTCCAGGGCACCTTCCAGGAGGCCGGCGGGCGCACCATCGAGGTGACCAACCGCGAGTACCAGCTCCGAGGCGGCGTGAGCGGCGAGAGCATCGACAAGCTGGAGTTCCTGGTCATCGGCCGTGACCGGAGCGGCCAGCCCGTGCAGCTCAAGGACGTGGGGTACGTCCAGGTCGGCTACGACCTGCGTCGCGGCATCGCCGACCTCGACGGCGCCGGCGAGGTCGTCGGCGGCATCGCGATCATGGAGCAGGGCCGCAACGCCCTGGCCGTAACGAAGGGACTCCTGGCGAAGCTGGATGCGCTCGAGCCCTCGCTCCCGGAGGGCATCGAGATCGTTCCCACCTACAACCGCTCCACGTTGATCTGGGACACCCTGACGAATTTCCTTCAGGCGCTGGTCTACGAGCTGATCGTGGTCATCCTCGTGATTGCCGTCGCGCTGAAGAACCTTCGCGCCTCGGTCGCGCCGGTCTGCGTCCTGCTTCTCGGCACGCTCTTCACGGCGCTGCCCCTCTCGGCATTCGACCAGACGATCAACCTGTTCCTGCTGGCGGGTCTGGCCATCGCCATCGGCGAGATGGCCGACGCCACGATCGTCATCGTCGAGAACTGTACCTCACAGCTCGCCAAGCGACCGGGCCTGACCGCAGCGGAGAAGATGAGCACAATCGTCCACGCCACGGCCACGATGACGCGGCCGCTGCTGTTCTCGATGCTCATCATGGTGACGTCGTTCCTGCCGATCTTCTTCCTCGGCGAGCGCGAAGGGCGGCTCTTCAATCCGCTGGCGTTCAGCAAGACGTTCGCGATGGCGTTTTCCACGCTCTTGACGTTGTTCCTGCTGCCGGTCGTGATCGTCTGGATCTTCAAGCGGCACGTGGCGCCAGCGGATGGCGATCGCGAGAGCGCGTTCGTCCGGGCCTACCGAGGGCTGCTCACCAAGGCCATCCAGTACCGGTATCCGTTCATCGCGGCCAGCGCCGCCCTGTTCGTCGTCGCGATGGGGGTGATGTTCCGTTTCCAGAAGGACTACATGCCGGAAATGGAGGAGGGATCGATCCTCTACATGCCGACCACGCTGCCGGGCCTGCCGTCGAGAGAGGCTGGCTGGATCGTCCAGCAGATGGACCGGAAGCTGAAGGCGTTTCCAGAGGTGGAGCGCGTCTTCGGTAAGCTCGGCCGCGCCGACACGGCCACCGACCCGGCCCCGGTCGCGATGATCGAGACGACGGTCACGCTGAAGCGCAGGTCCGAGTGGCGCCCGGGCATGACGAAGGACAAGCTCATCGCGGAGATGAACGACGCGATGCAGATCGTCGGGTACGTGAACAGCTGGAGCCAGCCGATCAGCACGCGCGTCATCATGCAGGACACGGGAATTCAGACGCCGGTTGGCATCAAGGTCAAGGGGAAGGACCTGGCGACCGTCCAGGACATCGCGCAGAGCGTCGAGCGCCTGCTGCGGGATTTCCCCGGCACGCAGTCGGTCATCGCCGAGCGCATCTCGCAGGGCTACTTCGTCGACGCCCGCCTCGATCTCGAGCGGATGGCCGAACGCGGCGTGACGGTGGACGAGGCGCTGCCGACGGTGAGGTTCGCGATCGGCGGCGACAACGTCATCGGCATCAGGCAGGCCGACCAGACCGTCGTGCCGCTCGCCGTCCAATACTCCCCCGAGTACATCGACACGCTGGACAAGGTGCGCAACACGCCCGTCATCACAGGCGATGGGCGCTCGGTGGCGCTCAGCGAGATCGCCGATGTCGGCGTCCGCGAGGCGCCCGAGATGATTCGCAACGACAACGGCGAGCTGGCAGGCTTCGTCTACGTCTATCTGCGCGACATCACGGGGCCGGAATACGTGGAACGGGCGCAGGAGCACTTGCGGGCGAATCTGACGATGCCCCCGGGATACTCGATCGAATGGACCGGGCTGTACCAGTTCGCCCAGGACGCCCGATCGAAGCTGCAGGTCGTCGTGCCGATCACGCTCGTCATCATGTTCGCGCTGCTGCTCATGGCCTTCAGATCGGTCGCCGACAGCTCGCTCATCATGCTGTCGGCGCCGTTCGCGCTCGTCGGCGGCGTGTTCCTGCAGTGGCAGCAGGGCTTCACGATGACGACGGCCGTGATCATCGGCTACGTGTCGCTCTTCGCCGTCGCCATCCAGACCGGTATCATCATGATCGAGTTCATCAGGGAGGCGCTGGCGCACAGGACCGCCGCGCAGTCCTACATGGACGCCGTCGTCCAGGGCTCCGTGGCGCGGCTGAGGCCGAAGCTGATGACCGTGGCGACGACCGTCCTTGGCCTGCTGCCGATCATGTTCTCGAGCGGAGCCGGAATGGACATCACGCAGCCGATCGCCACGCCAACCTTCGGCGGCATGATCAGCTCGACCGTCTACGTGCTGTTCCTGATTCCGTGCCTGTTCGCGATCGGCGACGACATCCGCCGGCGCTGGCCCGAACGGTTCGGGGCTCCGGCGACGGCCCTGCAAGTGAGTGGAGACGTATCGTGACCACACCCTGGCTGAAGACAATCGCGTGCGGACTCGCGCTCGTGCTGACGACCGCTGGCTGCACCTCCAGTCCGGAGGCGCCGGCGACTGGCGGGCCGGCCGGCCAGGAACAGCCCGCGGCCGCGAGCGGCGCATCTGCTCCGACGAGTCAGGGAGTCGCCATCGACTTTCGCAGTGAGCCCGACCCCCCAACGTCAGGCGACAACACGATCGAGGTGACCGTGCGGCAGCCCGATGGCTCGGCGATCACCGACGCCATGGTCATTGTCGTCTTCTCCATGCCTCCGATGCCATCGATGAACATGCCGGGCATGCGCAGCGACGTGACGCTTGCGCACGTCGAGGCGGGGCGGTATCGGGGAACCGGCGAGTTGGAGATGGGCGGGACGTGGAACGTCGCCATCACAGCTACGCGTGGAGGCGAGACCATCGGCCGGCGTAATCTGAGTATCGTGGCTAAATAGCCCTGGAACGCTGTGCCGGGGCTATACTCGATGTGATTCGACTGTGAAGGGAAACCGTCTTTCGCCCAGATCCGTCGCGTGGCTGGCGATCGTCGCCGTGCTCGGCCTCGTGTGGCTGCCGCCGGAGCATGTGCACTCGGTGTCGGACCACGGCGAGCAGTCCGAGGTCATCCACAGGCACCTCGCGCCCCATCATGCGTCCGGGACGGATGCGTCCTTCGACCATTCGGAAAGTGCCGCCCGGTACCTGAGCTCACCGTTCACGACCGAGGCGTCACCTCATATACGCCCCGTTGATCAGCCCCTCGCGCCACCTCTCTTTGCTCCCGAGCCTCAATCACCGCTCGGCTGGACGCTCACCTCGCTTCACGTCCGGGTGCACGATCCGCCCTGGATCTCCTCGCTCGGTCTCCGCGGCCCTCCCTTGCGCGTCTAGCCTGACCTGACGGCCTCGGCCGTCGTTTGTTCAGTCCGGGTCTCCCGAGTTTCGAATCCCGAGTCCCGGATCCCGAGTCCCCGTTTATGTGAGGTGTTATGTGCAGAGCCCTGCTCTGTGCCGCACTGGCGGCCGCCCTTGGGCCGTCGAGTGCCGGCGCTCAATCACTTCTGTTGACTGAAGCCGACGCGCTGGCGCGGTTGTCGACGGACAATCCGCGCGTACAGGCCATGCGCGCCGCGGTCGATGTGGCGCGCGTCGACGTGCTCTCGGCCGGACGCTGGCCCAACCCGCGCGTGAACTGGGACCGTCAGTCGGTCGCCGGCGTCACCGAACACCTCTTCACGGTGTCCCAGCTCCTGCCGATCACCGGCCGGCGGGATCTGGAGGTGCAGGCGGCATCGGCGGGTGTGGCAGCCAGATCCAACCGGATCGACGATGACGTCCGGCGGCTGCGGGCCGATCTGCGCGTCACGTTCGCCGAGCTCCAGGTCGCGCAAGTTCGAGAGCAGGCATTGACCACGGCCCGCGATCGGCTTCGAGAGTTGGCGGACGTCCTCGTGAAGCGTGAGGCCGCCGGCGACGCGGCGGGATTCGATCGACTCCGCGCCGAGCGCGAGGTCCTCGACGTCGAAGCCGATCTGCTCATCGCGACCACTGAACGCGTGCGCGCGCAGGCGATGCTCGCGTCGTTCTTCGCGACCGCCACTGATCCGTCCCGCATCGTGGCCGCCCCCCGCTCGACGCCGCCAGCGCCGGTGCCAACGATCGAAGCCCTGATGGATCGCGCGGAGACGAGTCGCGGTGAGCTGCTGGCCTTGGGGAACGACATCGAGTCCGCTCGATTGTCGGAGCGTGCGGCGTACCGAAGCCTTCTGCCGGAACCCGAGATATTCGCGGGGACCAAGTCATCAACTGCCAGTGGCGGCGACATTGGGAGCGTGCTCACCATCGGCGGCGGGGACCTGGGGCCGGTGCTAGGGGTGCACGCGACGGTCCCGCTCTTTGATCGTGCTCGCCCGGAGCGCGCGCTGGCCGCCGCGAGGATCGCGCAGGCCGAGGCGCAGGCGAGTGCGTTCCGGCTGACGCTGCGAGGGCACATCACCGCGCTCCGCGCCACCGTTGTCAATCGGCGCGAGGGGGCTGAACGCTACCGGACAGGAGCCGTCACCCGGGCGGACGACATCGAACGGATTGCCCGAGTGAGCTACGACGCCGGTGAGCACGGCATTCTCGAGTTGCTGGACGCCTATCGTCTTGGGGCGTCGGCCCGCATGCGTCAGGCCGCGCTCGACCTTGCCGTGCGACAGGCGGAGATCGAACTGGAGCTCGTCAGCGGCTGGGAGATCCCACTATGACCCTCAGAAGAGTGTTCGCCTCCGCGGCACTTGTCGTCGTGGCGGCCCTGATCGGTTGTGCCAGACAGGGCGACGGAGTCCAAGGCGGCGAGACCGAGCTGCCCACACTGGACGTGACCCATTGGACCGAGAAGACGGAGCTCTTCATGGAATATCCGACGCTCGTGGCGGGCGAGACGGTCAGGTTCGCCGTTCACCTCACCCGCATGAGCGACTTCAGCGCGCTCGATGCCGGTCGGCCCCACATCGAGTTGACTCCGGAGGGCGGCGGCACGACTGCCAATCTCGCAGGATCGGAGCCACTCCGTCCTGGGGCGTTTCGCGTGGAGGGCGCGATACCGGCCGCGGGCCGCTATCGATGGGCGTTGATCGTCGACGCTCCGGGATTGGCGGACCGGCACGACCTCGGAACCATCACCGTGTTCGCTGACGAACGGGCCGCCATCGATGAGGCCGAACAGCAGCCGTCCGGCGATTCGGCCGCCATCGCCTATCTGAAGGAACAGCAGTGGACTAACGAATTCGCCACCGTGCCCGTGGAGGAGGCCGAGGTACGGACGTCGGTCCGCGCACCCGCAACGATCCACCCGCTGCCCGGTGGCGAGGCGATCGTTGCGGCGCCGGCGGCCGGCCGCTTCAGGGCTGACACCCTGCTGTCGATCGGGGACCGCGTCCGAGCGGGTCAGATCCTCGGGCAGCTCGAGCCTCGGCTCGCCGCCGGTGCGGACCGTGCGACGCTCGAGGCGGAGGCGGCCGAAGCACGGGCCGCATCGGAGGCGGCACGGGTCGAGCAGGCCCGAGCCGAGCGGCTGCTCGGTGAGCGCGCCGTGCCCGCTCGCCGCGTCGAGGATGCGCGCCGCGCGACCGTGGTCGCCGAGGCGCGGCTCAAAGCGGCCGAGGCGCGCCTTGCGCAGCGGGATGAGACGCTGCTGACAGGTGGAGGCGCCGCGGCCGGGAACGCCTTCGCGCTCCGCGCCCCGATCGCCGGGCGCCTTGCCGAGGTGATGGCGACCCTCGGCGCCGCCTACGACGAAGGCACGCCTCTGTTCCGCATCGTCCGGACCGATCGCGTCGAGCTCGAGGTCCATGTCCCGGCGGCGGAGGTCGCCCTCGCCCGCCGGGCGGCCGGACTTGCGCTGGAGATTCCCGGGCTCTCCACGCCGCTGCTGCTCGAGCCGCACCACGTGCACGACGCCGGCGTGATCGATCCGGCGACGCGAGCGCTGCCCCTTCAAATGGAAGTCGACAACTCCCGTGAGCAGTTGCTCGTCGGTCAGGTCGGAACGGCAGTGCTGTACTCGCGCGATCGCACGCGTGTGCCTGCCGTGCCCAGCGCGGCGGTGCTGATGGAAGCCGGGCGGCCCTACGTCTTCGTGCAGATCGGAGGCGAGCGGTTCGCGCGGCGGTTCGTCGACATCGCGTCACGGGACGGCGATGTCGTCGGCATCAGGAGTGGTCTCGCTCCTGGCGAACGCGTGGTCACGCGCGGCGCCTACGAGGTGCAGCTGGCGTCGGCGGCAAAAGGGCTTCCGGCTGAGGGACATGTGCATTGAGGAGATCGAGATGTTCACACTTCTCGCTTCTCTGTTCTCGGTTCGTGTTCAGGTTCGGGTTCGGGTTCACGGACTGGAAGCGCGAGGCTCGAACGACGAACCGAGAAACGAACATGAACGTGAACACGAAGTGAGAAGCGAGAACGGAGAAGCGTGAACTCATGAGACGCCTGATTGCGTGGTCCATCGACCATCACTGGATGGTGCTGGCGATGTCGGTCCTGCTGGCCGCGGCCGGCGCGTGGACGGCGCGCACGATGCCAGTCGACGTCTTCCCGGATCTGACGGCGCCAACCGTCACGATTCTGACCGAAGGCCGAGGCATGGCCCCGGAGGAAATGGAGACGCTCGTCACGTTTCCAATCGAGGCCGCCATCAACGGCGCCTCGGACGTCCGGCGCGTCAGGTCCGCAACCGCCGTCGGTATCGCCGTCGTCTGGGTCGAGTTCGACTGGGGCACCGACATCTTCCGTGCGAGACAGGTCGTGGCAGAGAAGCTGACGCTCGTCAGCGGCAGTCTCCCCCCGCAGGTCGAGCGGCCGGTTCTGGCGCCGATCTCCTCCATCATGGGCGAGATCCTGTTCTTCGCGATCTCGTCGGAGAGCGACGATCCGCTGACGCTTCGGACCGTGGCCGACACGCTCGTGCGCCGGCGACTTCTCGCGGTGCCTGGCGTCTCGCAAGTGACCCCGATCGGGGGCGCCGAGCGGCAATTCCAGGTCGTCGCTCACCCGGACTTGCTTCGCGCCAGCAACGTCTCCGTCACTGAACTACTGGACGCTGTCCGGGGCGCGAGCCAGAACACGTCGGCCGGCATCTACATGGAGGGGCCCCAGGAGTACGTGCTCCAGACCGTCGGCCGCGTCCGCACGACGGACGAGATTGGGGACAGCGTCATCGCCCTTCGCGGCGACCGGCCGGTGCTGATTCGCGACATCGCCGACGTGCGAGAGGGCGCCGCGCTCAAGCGCGGCGAGGGATCGCGGAACGGCAAGCCCGCGGTGATCGTCGGCGTGCAGAAGCAGCCGGGCGCCAACACCGTCGAATTGACGACGCGGCTCGATCAGGAGCTGAACGCGCTCCAACGGGAGCTGCCGGGCGGCATGACCATCGACCGCAGGATCTTCCGCCAGTCGGACTTCATCGAGGTGGCCGTCGACAACGTCGTCCACGCCTTGCGTGATGGCGGCCTGCTCGTCGTCGTCATCGTGCTGTTCTTCCTCGCCAACGTGCGTGCCGCCGCGATCACGCTGACCGCCATGCCGTTGTCGCTGGCGGCGGCGGTCCTCGTCCTGCGGGCGTTCGACGCGACCATCAACACGATGACACTGGGTGGCATGGCGATCGCCATCGGGGCGCTCGTCGACGATGCGATCATCGACGTGGAGAACGTGGTCCGGCGATTGCGGGAGAATGCGGCGAGGCCGCCGGCCGAGCAGGTGCCGGCGTCGGTCGTCGTTCGCGATGCGACGATCGAAATCCGGACCTCGATCGTCTTCGCGACGATCATCATCGTGCTCGTCTTCCTGCCGATCTTCGGACTGTCAGGGGTCGAGGGCCGGCTCCTCACCCCGCTCGCCTTCGCCTACATCGTCGCCCTCCTGGCCTCGCTCGGCGTAGCCATCATCGTCACGCCGGCGCTGAGCTTCGCCTTCCTGCCGGGCGCGCGATCGATTCTGAGAGGGCATGACGGGTGGCTGGCTCGCGTGCTCAAGTCCCGATTCACCACCGTGTTGCCGAGTGCACTGAATCACCCCAGGCTCGTGATGGGAGTCTCGGCGGCCCTGCTGGTCGTTGCTCTCGTCGGCATCACGCGGATGGGCACCGCGTTCCTGCCGGAGTTCCATGAAGGATCCCTGACCGTCCAGGCGAATACGCTGCCGGGCACGTCGCTCCCGAAGTCCGACGAGATCGGACGTCGCGTCGAGCAGATCCTGCTGGCGCAGCCGGAAGTGGTCGCCACAGCGCGCCGGACCGGCAGAGCGGAGTACGACGAGCACGTGCAGGGCGTGGAGGCCGCGGAAATCGATGTGGGTCTGCGCGACACGGGTCGTCCCCGGGCCGAGCTTCTTGCGGAGCTGCGGCGCGGCTTCTCGACGCTACCCGGGACCAACGTGACGATCGGCCAGCCGATCTCTCACCGGATCGATCACATGCTGTCGGGCACGCGCGCCAACATCGCCGTGAAGATCTTCGGCGACGACCTTCCGACGCTCCGGAGGCTCGGCGAGCACGTCCGCGACGTGGTGGCCAGTGTGCCTGGCGCCGTCGACGTGTCGCTCGAGCAGCAGATGGACGTGCCGTTCGTCCGCTTCGTGTTGAACCGCCCGGCGATCGCCCGCTACGGTCTGCGGGCGGACGAGGTGGCCGAGGCCGTGGAGACGGCGTTTGCCGGGACGACCGTCGGACGGATTTTCGACCGCTCCACGGCGTTCGCCCTGGTCGTGAAGTTCGACCCAGCCTCGCAGGCCGATTTCGAACGCCTGGCCGATCTGCCAATCGATACACCCAACGGCGGCACGGTGCCGATCGGACTGCTCGCGGACGTCCGGCGGGAAATGGGCCCGAACATGGTGCTCCGGGAGAACGTGCAGCGCCGGATCGTGATCTCGTCCAACGTCGCCGGCCGGGACCTTGGAAGCGTCGTCGAGGACATGCGATCGGCGGTCGTTCAGGCCGTGCCGATGCCCGCCGGCTACCGCGTGGAATACGGCGGGCAGTTCGAGAGCGAGCAGGCCGCGTCCGAGCGCCTGCTGCTGCTGGGCGTAGCCGTGATCGCGGCGCTCTTCATGCTGCTGGTGCTGGCGTTCGGCCGCCCTCGCGACGCGTGGCTCGTCATGCTCAATCTTCCGCTGGCGCTGATCGGCGGCGTCGCGGGCGTGTACCTCGCCGGGGGCGTGCTGAGCGTCGCCTCCATGATCGGGTTCATCACGCTCTTCGGCATCGCCACGCGCAACGGCATCATGCTCGTGTCGCACATCCGTCACCTCAGGGAGTACGAAGGTGTCACGGACTTCCGCGAAGCGGTCGAACGCGGCGCCCGCGAGCGGCTCATCCCGATTCTCATGACCGCGATGGCGGCCGGCCTCGCGCTCGTCCCGTTGGCCCTGGGCGGCGGCAAGTCCGGCAGCGAGATTCAGACGCCGATGGCGATCGTCATCCTCTGCGGGTTGATGACCTCGACTCTGCTGAACATGGTGGTGGTCCCGACGATGTACTTGCGGTACGGGCGCTCCGCCGCGTCGATTACCTGACGACTGGCCGAAGGATCTCTGACCGACAACTTCAGGAACTCTTCAGGTGCACCGCGCGCCGGCATTGACTAGTCTGCCCGCTCGACATTCAACGGGCGTGTGCAGAGCCCGGGAGGCACCTGATGAGCTCGAGTCCGAATGGTGTGCGTGCTGGAAGCAGGTTGAGTCTCGCGCTGTGCTCGATTGCGTGCCTCGTGACGGCGCCCGCAGTCGCGGCGGCGCAGGCCGGACCCTCAGGCGCGATCGCCGGAGCCATCGTCGCACGGGAAAGCGGCCGGCCCGTGGCTGGTGCGACGGTTGTCGTCGAGGGGACCACCCTGACGACCGTTGCCAACGGCGTCGGACGCTTTCGGCTGGACGGCGTGACGGCGGGAACCGTGGTCCTCGTGGTCGAAGGCGCCGGGCTGCTTCCACTCCGCGTGACCGGCGTGCAGGTCCGAGCCAACGAGACCACGCCGCTCGTCGTCGAGCTCGAGGAGACACCCAACTTCCTCGAACGCGTGCAGGTGACGGCCACAAAGACCGAGCTGAGCATCGGCGACGTCGCCGCACAGGCCGATATCGTCGACCGCTCGACGATCGACCACCGCGGCCATCAGTCACTCGTGCAGGCGGTGTCCCACGTGCCCGGAGCGGTCGTCGCCACGCAACTCGGCATGTTCGAGTCGGTGCAACTTCGTGGCATGCCTCGAGACGGGAACGAGTTCACAAACACGCTCCTCCTGGTCGACGGCGTCCCGCAGGTCGACTCGCGCAATTCTGCTCGCACGGTCGGACTGCCGATCCACGATGCCAGCAGCATCGAAGTCATTCGTGGGCCCAATTCGGCGCTCTATGGACGCACGGCCATCGGAGGCTCGGTCAACGTCAGAACGGCCGATCCCGCGCCGCGGCCGGAGTTCGGCGTGGACCTGACCGGTGGCCAGTTCGGGATGGCAAAGGGCCTCGTCCGGGCGTCCGGGCCAGTGGGCACGTGGGGCGGGTACTACGTCTCGGCCGAAACGGAGCGCGCGAGCGGCTTCTACGAGTCCAAGACCGAAGATGTCGAGTCGGACAGGTGGTCGCTCTTCGGGAAGCTGACGTTTGCGCCGGATGCGAAGTCCGCCGGCTTCATCACCGTGAACGGCGTGCGGTCCGACAACAGCACGCCGACCAACGAGCCCTTCATCGACGGACGGCTCCTTCACGAGATCGAACCCGGTTTCGACCGATTGACCAGCTTCAACATCCCCGGGCCGAACTACCATCACGGCGAGGATCGCGTCACGCTGAACTACACGCGCCAGCTCACCTCGTGGGCGAGGATCACCGAAATCTTCGGCTACCGCAACGTTCAGGCGAAGTTCATCGACGATGGCGACTTCATCGGCTCGCCCTTCGATACCGAGGCCAACACGCTGACCATGCTGCCGTTCAGCCAGCAGGCCGACGAGGACATCGTGTACCAGGAATTGAGGGGCGAGTTCACCGCAGGTACCGGAGCGGTGAGGAACTCGCTCATCGTCGGTGGCTCGTACGAGCGCAACAGCGGCAGTCTCACGAATTCCGAGTTCTTCTTCACCGAGGACAACGAGGACGGCTTCACCATCGACTATCTCAACCCGGTGATTCCGCCGAGAAGCGAGTGGCTCTCCTTCACCGGCACTCCGAGGGCGTATCACCTCGGCAACACGGGCGTGTTCTTCCAGAACATCTTCCAGCCGGCTCCGCGAGTCATCCTCACGGGAGCAGGCCGCTACGATCATCTGGCGCTCGACAACAAGCGCGGGGCGGGGCTGGTACTGGAACAGACGTTCGAGGCCTTCAGCCCGAAGGTCAGCGCCACGGTGAAGCTGGCCGGCGTGGAAGCCAACAGCCCGGTCACCGTCAATCTCTACGGCGGATACTCACAGGCCTTTCTGCCGCCGCGCGCCCCATCCGGGCTGACGGCCGCGAATGTGGCGGACAACATCCGGCCGGAAGACATCGAGAACTACGAGGTCGGTCTGAAAGGCAGCGCTGCCGGCGGTCGCGTCTCCTTCGAGACGACGTTCTTCCGCATGAAAGAGTCCGGCGTCGTGCTCAGCATCCGCCAGGGCCCGTTCTTCATTCCGACCAACGACGGTGAGTTGAAATACAAGGGCGTGGAGACAGGTTTCCGCGTCTCGGCTTCACCGAAGGTCTCGCTCTACGTCAACGCCTCGTTCTATCGAAACCGGTTTGGCGACTTCGTCATCCAGGACGAGGAGGATCCGAGCAGTGACGTTGCGTTGACCGGGAATCGCCTGGCGATCTCGCCGGATCACATCGTCAACTGGGGAGCGACGCTCACGCCCACGTCTTCAGCGGATGTCAACATCGATGTCAAGCACGTGGGCGACGCAGCCACCGACAGAGAGAACACGTTCACCGTCCCCGGCTACACGCTGGTCGATGTCGCAGCCTCCTGGCGCCGCGGGCCGCTTCGGGTGACCCTCTCGGCCCACAACCTGTTCAACGAGGAGTACTACTGGAGCGGCGGAAGCGAGACCGTCGACCCAGGGAGGCCGAGGCAGGTGCTGCTGACGACGTCGTTTCTGTTCAAGTTGGCGGTAGGCAGTAGGCAGTGGGCAGTTCACAGTGGGCAGTTCACAGTAGGCGGTTCACAGTAGGCAGTTCACAGTAGGCAGTTCACAGTAGGCAGTTCACAGTAGGCAGTTCACAGTAGGCGGTTCACTGCCCGCTGCCGACTGCCGACTGCCGACTGCCGACTGCCGACTGCCGACTGCCGACTGCCGACTGCCGACTGCCGACTAAAGCTATAATCCGCCCCACGCATGCCAGTCGAGACCGGAACGCGGCTCGGCGTGTACGAGGTGCTCGGCCCGCTTGGCGCGGGCGGGATGGGCGAGGTCTACCGCGCCCGCGATCCGCGCCTTGGCCGTGACGTCGCCATCAAGGTCCTGCCGGCGGCCTTCTCGAACGATGCCGGGCGACTGGCGCGCTTCGAGCAGGAAGCTCGCGCGGCCGCGGGACTGAACCACCCAAATATCCTCGCGGTGTACGACATCGGCCAGCTCCCTTCGACCCATTCGACAAGCTCAGGGCCAACGGTGAGCGGCGTCGAACCGTCGACAGGCTCAGGGCAGGCGGTGCCGTACATCGTCTCGGAACTGCTCGAGGGTTCGACGCTGCGCGACCTGACCCCGGCCGCCGCGCTGCCCGTGCGCAAGGCCATCGATTACGGCGCACAGATTGCCAAAGGCCTCGCCGCCGCGCACGACAAGGGCATCGTTCATAGAGACTTGAAGCCCGAGAACCTCTTCGTCACGACCGACGGCCGCGTCAAGATTCTCGACTTCGGGTTGGCCAAGCTCACGGAGAAAGAGCCGACGAGCACAGACGCGAGCGACGTGGCAACAAAGGCCAATACCGATCCTGGGCTGGTGCTTGGCACCGTCGGTTACATGGCGCCCGAGCAGGTGCGCGGTCTTCCGGCCGACCACCGTTCGGACATCTTCGCCCTCGGATGTGTGCTCTACGAAATGCTGTCGGGCCAGCGGGCATTCCGTCGCGACACCTCGATGGACACGATGACGGCGATCCTCAAGGAGGATCCGCCCGATCTGCCGCTCGCCGAACGCCACATCCCCCCTGCGCTCGCGCGAGTCATCGATCGGTGCCTGGAGAAGGCGCCTGGTGCGCGCTTCCAGTCCACGGGCGATCTCGCATTCGCGCTCGAGGCGCTGTCGTCGCACACCGACAGCCTGGCGGCGATCACGGATGCTCCCGAGCCACGGAAGCGGGACCGACTCGCCTGGACGCTCGTCACCGTGCTGGCCGTCGTCGTCGTGATCGGATTCGGGCTCGGCGCCGCGCTGTATTTCGGGCGAGCACCGGCCGCGACCGACGCGACACGCTTCTTCGTCTCGCCGCCGGACGGCTGGGCCTTGGCCGTGCAGGTGCAAGGGGCAACGACCGTGGGTCCGCTCGCGGTGTCACCCGACGGCCGTCAGGTGGCCTTCGTGGCTCGAAATGCGGCCGGCCAGACCGTGATCTGGCTCAGGTCCCTCGACACACTCAACGCAAAGGGGCTCGCCGGCACCGAGGGCGGCTCTTCTCCGTTCTGGTCGCCCGACGGCCGATCGCTGGGGTTCTTCTCGGGCGGGAAGCTCCAGAAGATCGACATCGCGGGCGGCCCTCCGGTGACGCTGTGCGATGCGTCGCCTGGCATCAGCGGCACCTGGAGTCCAAGCGGCGTGATCGTCTTTTCCCCCGCGGCCGGGACATCGCTTCAGAAAGTTTCATCCTCAGGCGGGATCCCAACGCCGGCCACCGTACTCGGCAACGGCGAGGCAGGCCACGCCAGGCCGGCGTTTCTCCCCGACGGACGTCACTTCCTTTACCGTGTAACGGGGGGGACATTTTCCCCGCGAGGTCCCGCGTTCGCCGCGTCGCTCGACTCGCCGGAGCGCACGCGCCTGGTGGACGTCGACTCGACCAACGTCCTGTACTCGCGGCGCCACCTGCTCTATCTCCGCGAGACAACACTGGTCGCGGTGCAGTTCGATCCCGACCGACTGGCGACTGAAGGGGAGCCTTTCCCAGTCGCCGAGCAGATTCAGACCTTCGGTACACCGTCTTTTGGTTTTTTCTCCGCCTCTGACAGCGGAGTGCTGGCGTATCAATCAGGGTCGGCGACCCGTGCGCCGCGCCTCACGTGGCTCGACCGCTCTGGCAAGAAGGGGACGACGGTGGGCGATCCCGCGACGTATGCCGACTTGGCGATGTCCCGCGACGGACGTAAGGCCGCGGTCAGCTTCGGCTTCGACGTGTGGGTGCTCGATTTGGATCGCAACGGGCTCCGGACGCGCCTGACGTTCGACCCGTCGGCGGATTATGCTCCGATCTGGTCGCCAGACGGAAGCCAGATTGCGTTTTCTTCCACTCGCAGCGGCAGCCAGGACATCTACCTGAAACAATCGAGCGGCGCCGGCAACGAACAGGTTCTCGTGGCGGGCGAAAGGAATCAAGCTCCAATCGATTGGTCTCGCGACGGGCGCTTCCTGCTCTATGTGTCCAACAGCTCGGGACTCTTCGACCTCTGGGTTCTCCCGCTGACGGGCGACCGCAAACCGTTTCCGTACCTCAACACGCCGGCCAACGAAGCCCTCGCTGAATTCTCTCCGGACGGTCGCTGGATCGCCTACCAGTCGAACGAATCCGGGAGAGACGAAGTGTACGTCGCTGCCTTCGACGGCTCGCACGGCGCGACCGGAGGAAAGTGGCAGATCTCGTCGGGCGGCGGCATCGGGCCGCGGTGGAACCAGGACGGCCGAGAGATCTTCTACGTCTCTCCGCCTCCAGACAACACACTGATGGCGGCATCGGTGAGCGGCGCAGAATCCACGTTTCACGTCGGTACTGTCGAGCGCCTGTTCACCCTCCGCCCAGACGACTCGCCACGCTACCAGTACGAATACAAACCGTCACCCGACGGCAAGCGCTTCCTCGTGAACGTGGGTCCGGCCGTTGAAGCCACGCCGACGCCGATTACCGTGGTGCTCAACTGGACGGCGGGGATACGCAAATAAGCCAATGCGGGGATCTTTGACTGTTGATTATTGAATCGTTGGTGATTGTTGATTGCTGATTGTTGAATGAAACTGGCCGAGCGGCGCACATGACAACCTGCCGATGCGGTACCGCTGTCCTCGCTCTCTCGGCCGCCCTGTCGGCGCCCGTCGCGGCGCAGTGGCCTTCGCATACGACGCCCAACGTCCCGCGTACCACCGACGGCACACCCAACATGCTCGCAGCGGCGCCGCGCACGGTCGATGGTAAGCCCGACCTGACCGGCATCTGGTCGAACCCGGGCTGGCGCGAGATCGGCGCGGGGACCGGCGTCAGCGGCACCGGGGGCGCGCCGGGCACACCGGCCGTCCTACCCAGAGGGCCGGGGTTGTTCTTCGACATCGGGTCGGGCGTTCCTGGTGGTCTCCCGTTCCAGCCATGGGCGGCGGACCTGCGCAAAAGGCGCATGGCCGAGGGCAGCAAGGACAACCCCGACGCGCACTGCCTGCCGATGGGGAACATGCAGCTGCACAACCATCCCCAGCCGCGAAAGTTCATCCAGACGCCAGGGGTGCTCGTGATCCTCTACGAGGGGAACGCAGGCATCAGGCAGATTCTCACCGATGGCCGGCCCTTGCCCGCCAACGATCCGCAGCCGTGGTGGTTCGGTTACTCGACGGGCAGGTGGGTTGGCGACACGCTGGTGGTCGAGACGAGCGGCTTCCGCGATGGCGGGTGGCTGGACGTGAACGGGAGCCCGCTCACCGACGCGGCGAAGATGACCGAACGATACACGCGCGTGAACTACGGCAACATGGACATCGAGATCACCGTGGACGACCCCGTGGCGTACACGAGGCCGTGGACCGTGACGGTGACGCACCAGATCATGCTCGACACGGAGCTCATCGAGTTCGTCTGCCTCGAGAACGAGCAGTCCACGCGGCACTTCCGCTAGCGCACACGTTGCTGGGACTGCTTATACGACACTCACGTCATCGGAGCCGACGATCTCGGCCTCGTGCTCGGATCCGCTCGTGACACGTGTTTGAGGCGGTTATAGAGCGTCTTCACGCTGATGCCCAGCACTTCCGCGGCCCGGCTCTTGTTGCCGTCGCACTGACGAAGCGTGGCCAGGATCACTTGTTGTTCGATGTCGGCCAAAGGCGTCCCGATCGCGACCTGCAGCACCTGCTCGCCAGGCGGGTGCGATGGGAGCGGACGCGCGGCCTGGCCCGTCCGGAGCTCCTGAGGCAGGCTCTCGCCATCGATCGCGTCGCCCGCCAGGATGTAGGCCGACTGCATGACGTTTCGCAGCTCGCGAACGTTGCCGGGCCACGGATACTGCGTGAGCAGGCGAAGGGCTTCGGGCGTGAGCACCTTGTGCGTGCCGTCTTCCTCTTCCAGGCTCTCCAAGAAGTGCCCCGCCAGCGCGGCTACGTCCTCAGGCCGCTCGCGCAGCGGCGCCAGGGGCAGCTCGAAGACGCGCAGCCGGTAGTAGAGATCCTGCCGGAACTTTCCCTGCTCGATGGCATCGAGTACCTCGCAGTTGCTCGCCGCGAGAACCCTGACGTCCACCGAGATCTGATCCTCGCCGCCCACACGCGAATACGTATTGCTCTCGAGGACCCGCAGGAGCTTGACCTGAAGCTCCGGGGCCATCTCGGTGATCTCGTCCAGGAACAGGGTGCCGCGATCCGCGCGCTCGAAGACGCCCCGGTGCCGCCGGTCGGCCCCGGTGAAACTGCCCCGCTCGTGTCCGAAGAGTTCGCTTTCCATCAGGGCCGGCGAGATCGCGCCGCAGTTGACCGGCACGAACGGCCCGTGACGGCGCCGGCTCAGATCGTGGATGGCGCTGGCCACGACGTCCTTGCCGGTGCCGCTCTCGCCTGTGATGAGCACGCTCGCGCTCGAGGGCGCGATCCGGGCGATCAGCTCGCACGTCCGCTGCATCGCAGGCGACCGGACGACGAGCGACCCGAAGCGGCCCGACTGCCCCAGCTCGGTCCTGAGCGTCTGAATCTCCTGCGGGAGCTGGCTCGTCTTGGCGATGTTGCCGAGAATCTCGCGGAGGCGCGAGACGTCGAGCGGCTTGGTCAGATAGTCGGTCACGCCGCGCCGGAGCGCCTCGACCGCCGTGTCCACTGACGCGTGGCCGGTGATCAGGACGAAGGCGGGCGCCCGGATGCCGTCCACCGTATCCATGAGACTCATCCCGCTGCCGTCCGGCAGGTTCAGATCGAGCAGAACCACGTCCGGCACCTGTCGGAGCAGCTCGCTGCGAGCCTTGTCGATCGTAGGCGCCGTGGACGTGGTGAATCCCTCGGCACGTACCAATTCCGCAAGGGCACTCAACGTGTTCGGGTTGTCGTCGACGAGAAGAGCGCTTGGCACACGGCCTCAGGCTGCAATCGTAGCCTCAGACCCAGCACGAGACCAAGCGAACAAAGGCGTGTGACGCGGGAGGCACCGGGGAAGGGGTGCCTCCCTGCCTAGGCCGAATCTACCGCTGCAAGTTCGTGCCGGGTCAAGCCGGGCCAACGAAACGGGCGAGCGCCGTGCGCCACTGGCCGCCTGCGGCCGGCACGGGCGGGGCGCCGGTTCCGCTGACGAGGGTTTCTGGCGTCACCGCGCGCCCATAAAAGCGCCGGTTCGCCTTGTCGTCGCTGCGCAGCGACGCGCCTTCGATCGTGGCGCCCGCAAAGAGCCCTCTGGCTCGCGAGTAGGCGAGGATCTTGGCGCCGGCCCGCGCGTCGGTGGACGCCTCGGCGCTCCGGCCCACGGGACCCGCGGCCACGGAGGCGTTCGCGCCGAGGGTGAATTCCGACTTCAGCAGGTCGTCCACACCGTCACGATTCATCACCACGAGCACGAGATCGACGGACTGCAGCCCGATTTGCCAGCCGATGCTGCCACCCGTCATCGCCACGAAGCTCGGGGCGCTCCATTGCTTCGCGGCGCGATCGCGCACGCTCATGACGCCTCTCCCGTGCTCGGCGCCCAACACGAACCCACCCTTGACGAGCGTGGGGATGACGACGATCGCTTCGGCACCGTCGAGGATGTACTCGGGAATCGCGTCGTCCGGGGTCTGCGTCAGATTCTCGAGCACGTCGATAGATTCCGTGATCCGACGCCCCTCGTCGGTCTCGGAGGCGGCGAAGGCAAGGGGCGACGCCAGAAGCGCCGCCAGGCACGCCGCGCAAGCGACACGTGCCAGTCGCCCGCGCCGTGGCTGATTCGTCAGATGTGATCGCATCGTGGTCGTCCTTTCTGATCCGAAATTTGCTTTCGTTGCTACCCGTCGAGAGAGCAATCTGCGTGCCCCTTCTTTCACGGATGAGCGAGGAGCGCACATACGCCTGAGCTACCGGGACCATGGCTGTGCTTGGAAGGCACGTCGATTGCAAAAGCCGAAGACGTGTCTGCAAGGAGACAGGAGGCAAGGTCATGAATAGATCGCTGCAGCTTCCAACGGCAGTGCTCACGCTCGTGATCGGCGGCATCTCGTGTGCCGCGCGCGATTCGGGGTATCTGCCGCCGCCGCGAACATCAGACGTCACGTCGCAGGCTTCCAGAGATCCCGTGACCGTCGACGAATCCAGACGTGGCTCGATTCCTGTCGGACAGGAGATCGACGTGCGGCTGAGAAACCGCCTCAGCTCCGACAACGCCTTCGTGGAGCAGCGGTTCGAAACCACGACGGTGGTGGATCTGGTGCAGGACGGTCGTGTCCTCGTGCCCGCCGGCTCCGTGGTGAACGGCATCGTCAGCGATGTGGACAGGGCCGGGCGTTTCGATCGTGACGGCTCGTTGACGCTCTCATTCGACCGGATGCGCGTGAGGGGCCGCGACCACCGGATCCGGGCGACCGCGACCTCGGTCTTCGAGAGCCGCGGCCTCCGTGACGATGCGGGCAAGGCCGGTGTTGGCGCCGGCGTCGGCGCCGTGGTGGGCGGCGTCCTCGGCGGAGTGAAGGGTGCGGTGCTCGGTGCCGTCATCGGCGCCGGTGGCGCGATCGCCGCGACCGACGGCAAGGACATCACCCTCCCGGCGGGCTCGATCGTCCGCATTCGGATGGATTCGCCTGTCAGAGTCGGTTGACACTCGTGAGGACGGCCGTCGCGTCAGGCTCCCGCCTCGAATCGCGCGACCGCGTCCTCATCGAGCCGGCGGGTGTCGTGCCGCCGGCGGCGGCCAAAAAGCTCCAGCACACCCGCCCGAACGCCAGCGCCAGCGGCAGACGCCTGCCGGATCCCGCCCTCGATCAGGCTGAGCGCGACGTGCACGGCGCGCGCCGTGCGCGCCACTTCCGGCTCGACGAGGTTGAGAATCGCCCGCGCACCTCGCGCGGTGGACTCGATCTCCTGGCCCACGCGAGCGCTTCGCTCGGCGATGGTATGCAAGTCGGCGATCACGACATTCGCGCGCTTCGTCAGGGTTGGCAGGTACGCCTCGAATCGAACGACCCTTTCGCGAAGCCTCGCGAGTTGCTGAACGGCCCACATCGCCATTCCCAGCAGTAACACAAACTGGGCAGCGGTCGTCACCGCGATCACCGCCAGGATCACGTTCGTGGTATCGAGACTGGTCATGATGCGCTCCTCGAATGTGGAAGGTCCGATGATCCGTCCAGCAACCGCTGTACCAGCGTGAGTCGCGCATGCACGAACGCCCGCTTTGGCTGAAGTTACCGAGCTACTTCTACGCTGTTACACGGCGATCGGTTCAAGTCCCGCACGCGCGGGTACGGCAACCTCGTGGTACGTATCATGCTTCCGTCAGAGTGTTGAGGGGAGGATACCCATGAGCTACGACAACGCACCCATGTACGAAGCGAGACGCCACTCGAGCGCTTCGTTTCTGCTGTTCTCCGCTGGCGCGCTCGTCGGCGCCGCGGCGGCACTTGTCCTGGCGCCTGCGAACGGACGCGACACGCGCGCCTATATCGGCGAGCGAAGCCGCGCGCTGGCCGGCACCGTGGCCTTGCGCGGGCGCCAGGTGTGGAGCGAGCACGGCGAGCGAGTGGCCGAGGCGGTGCGCGAAGGCTATGCGCATGCCGCCGTCAGGCTCGCCAAGCTCGCCAACGGCGCACTCGAATCACGCACCGGGAGGTAGGCGGGCGGGCCCGCCGGGTCAGCGCCGGAAGGGTACGCCGTCCTTCAACATCCGTTCGTAGTGCGCCACTTCCACGTTGTTCTCGGCGCACACGTACTCCTGAAGGCGCGTCCCGTCCCGCAACATCAACGTGGTGTGGATGGTCCACGGCTCGGTCAACACCTTCGGATCGTCCATCGTCACCACGTAGTCGATTTGGTCCTTGTCGACGCGAGTGTAGCGTTCAGTGACGTGCAGCGCGTCGGAATGAAATGTCCCCGTGCTGGTCAACCAGCCCTTGTCGTTGAAGCCCACCACGTCCACGACGAGAGTGTCTCCGTCCCATCGTCCGACTGAATCTCCCATGTAGGTTGGCACGAGGTCGGCGTGGTGCCCGGCATTCAGTGGAATCACCCGGAACACGCTCATGTATTCATGGAGGATGACGACCTGCGTTGGCGTCTGCACGATCTGAATCGGGAACAGACCCACGAGCGAGATCCGCGGCACGCCCAAGGGGAGGCATAGTCCTGCCGGATCGTCGATGCCTCGCCTCTTGAACGATTCGAGGACGCGCGCGGCGGCCCACGGCTGGTAGGGAGCGGGATCGGTGATCACCTGCTGGGACCCTGGACTGGCTGGCGCAGAGGGATCGAGCCCGGTGCCTCCCACGCCGAGTCCCGAATTGGCTTCCTCCCACGTCCCCCGCCTGCGGCTGCCGCCCTGCCAGACTCCCGTCAGGTCCGGCTTGCCGTCGGCGGCACGTGGGATCGCGGCCGCTTCCACGGACGTCACCTCCTGGTTCCCGCCGGTCGGCGGAGACCCGCACGCCAGGCACCACGACGCCGCAACGATCGCCGACACGAGCAGGAGCCGCGTCATGGCACTTTCACCGCAGGAGTGGTCCCGCCCTCACCAGTGCCGGCCGGAGGCCCGTAAAACAGCTTCTTGCCGTCGGCGAACGTGACCTCTCGTGCGTGCGCGGAGCGGGTGCCGTCCCTCGCGCGCCAGCCGAAGACCGACACCGCATCGCCGACCTTCATCGTCACGTCCTTTTTCCACCCGGTGCGATAGAGGGCGTTCACGGTGTACCCGGTGAGCTGCCAGGTGACGGTGCGCCCCTTCTCGTCTGTGACATCGAGCGAGAAATGGCTGTGCGGATTGGTCCATTCGACCTTTGTGACGACGCCCTGCAGGGTCACCGGCTTGTTGGCGTCGAATTCTGCGCCAAAGGAATGATGCGCCCACGCGGGGCTCGCGAACAGCCACACGAGCGCCAGGCAGACGCCGAGCGTGTGTCTCGCCATCGTTCACCTCGGCCGACAGGTTAGCACGCGGGCCCCATGAACCGACGTCCCGGTTGGTCCGCTGCCGCTCGACAAGGCGACACACCGGGTGTACACCTCAGGAAGGGTGTTTCGATGCCGATCCGGCATCCGAGGGTCCACACCCGCGTCCGTGCGGAGGTAGCCATGCAGGTGTCTTCAGTGGTGCGCGCGTCGGTCGTTCTCGGTCTGCTCGTCTTACCGGTTGGCGCGAACGCGCAGACCCGCGGCGATGGGCTGCAGCAGCAGATCGAGCAACTCAGGACGGAGATGGACGCGCTTCGGCACGACTACGAAGCGCGGCTGGCGGCTCTCGAGGCCAAGCTCGCCGAGGTCCAGAGCACGGCGCCGGCTGCGACACCTCCCGCGGCTGCGCCCGCGCCTCCCACAACCGCGCAGGCTGCCGCTCCGGAAGGCCAGGGCACGCTTCCCGTGTACGGCGCAGGCGCCTTGGGTTCCAAGATCTTCAATCCCGATATCGCAGTCATCGGTGACTTCCTCGGAACAGGAGGGCGCAACCTCGTGGCGCCGGCTCCAGCCCTGGCGATGCACGAATCCGAAGCCTCGTTCCAGGCCATCGTGGATCCCTACGCGCGTGCGGACTTCTTTCTGTCATTCGGGGAATCCGGCGTGGATCTGGAAGAGGGGTTCTTGACGCTGACCTCGCTTCCAGGCGGGCTCCTCACGCGCGTGGGCAAGATGAAAGCGGCGTTCGGCAAAGTCAACACGCTCCACAATCACGTGCTGCCATGGGCCGACAGACCTCTGGTGACGGAGAACCTCGTCGGTGGCGAGGAAGGACTGAGTGATGCCGGCATCTCGGTCGCACGGCTCATCCCGAATCCGTGGCTGTTCCTCGAGGTGACGGGTCAAGTCCTGCGGGGGGATTCAGAGGCGGATCTGTTCAGGTCGAGCCGACGCGGCGATCTGAGCTATGTGGGGCACCTGCGCGCGTTTCAGGATCTGTCTGAGTCGACCAACATCGACCTCGGCGTGTCGTACTCGCGCGGACACAACGCCGCGGGCATCGTGGACGGCACCGACATCGGTCGGTTCACAACCGAGCTCTTTGGCGTGAATGGCACGGTACGGTGGCGGCCGCTGAGGCGCGCCATCTATCGGTCCTTTATCGGAAGGACCGAACTGGTATGGAGCCGCCGCCAGCAGTTCGGCGGCCGTCAGGACGCCATGGGGTACTTCCTGTCCGGGGACTATCAGCTCGCACGCCGGTGGTTTGGCGGCGTCAGGTACGATCGATCCGAGCGCGCAGACGATGCGACGCTCTTCGACCGCGGCGGGTCGGTCGTGGTGACTTACTGGCCGAGCGAGTTCAGCCAGGTGCGGGGACAGTACCGTCACACTCGATATGCGGAGGATTCCGCGGCCAACGAGCTGCTGTTCCAGTTCCTGTTCTCAATCGGGGCGCACGGCGCGCACCCGTTCTAGGAGGGTCATCGTGAAGCGCGCCCTTGCACTCGTGTTCCTATCTACGTGGCTGGCCGCCCCTGATGTTCTGGCACAGGGCAAGCTCACCATCATCACCACGACGGAAGATCTGGCGTCCCTCGCACGAGAGGTTGGCGGAGACCGGGTTGGGGTCGAAGCGCTTGCACGCGGATACCAGGACCCGCACTTCGTCGAGGCCAAACCAAGCTTCATCCTCAAGCTCCAGAAGGCGGACGTCCTGGTCGCGATCGGGAGGGAGCTCGAGATTGGCTGGCTGCCGCCGCTCATCACGCAAAGCCGCAACGCGAAAATCCAACCCGGCGGGCCCGGGTACCTGGACGGCTCGCTGACCGCCCAGATCCTCGATATACCACAGGGGCAGATCACGCGCGCGATGGGCGACGTGCACCCGCTCGGCAATCCCCACTACTGGCTGGATCCTGAGAACGGGAAGCGCATCGCCAAGGCGCTTGCCGGCAAGTTCAGCGAGCTCAGGCCGAACGACAGGTCGTACTTCGAGCAGCGACTGGCCGGTTTCGTGACCCGTCTGGACGAGGCGGAGAAGCGCTGGCTCGCCATCATGGCCCCGTTCAAGGGCACGAAGGTCGTCACCTATCACCGCTCGTTTCCCAACTTCGCGGAGCGCTTCGGGCTCGATATCGTCGGGTATGTGGAGCCGCGTCCGGGGATTCCTCCGACGCCCCAGCACACCCTGGACCTGATCAGAGAGATGAAGCGCCTCAACGTGAAGCTGGTGCTCATCGAGCCATATTTCGATTCGAAGACACCGAACGCCATAGGGCGCGCCACGGGCGCGGAAGTCCTGGTCCTGCCCCCGTCGGTCGGCGGCGTCAAGGAAGCCGGCGATTACCTGGCCCTGTTCGACTACGATGTGAACCTGCTCGCCTCGGCAATCAGGAAGACGGGCGCACACTGAGGACCCCATGGATCTGACGGTCGTCCAGTTTCTCGCCGCTCCGTTCGTGGCCAGCCTCATCCTCACAGGTATCCATGCCTATCTCGGCGTGCACGTCGTGGAACGCGGCGTCATCTTCGTCGATCTGTCGCTCGCGCAGTTTGCCGCGCTCGGCGCGGCGGTGGCTCTTCTCCTGCCGATTACCGGCGGCGATCCGCACTCCTCGCTCGCGTATTGGATCAGCCTCGCGTTCACCCTGCTCGGCGCGCTGTTGTTTTCGACCGTCCGCGGCCACCGGGCCCGGATCCCGCAGGAGGCCGTCATCGGAATCTGTTACGCCGTGGCGTCGGCGGCGGCCATCCTCGCCATGAGCAAGGCCACCTCGGAAAGCGAGCACCTGAAGGACATGCTCGTCGGCAACATCCTGGCGGTCTCCTGGTACGACGTCGGACACACGGCGCTCCTCTACGGGATCATCGGCGCCTTCCATTTCGCCTTCCGTCACCGGTTCCTCGCGATCTCGATGGATCCGCGACGAGCAGAATCCGAAGGGATCCCGATCAGATTCTGGGATTTTCTCTTCTATGCCTCGTTCGGGTTCGTCGTCACCTCCTCGGTCGCCATTGCCGGAGTCCTGCTGGTCTTCTGCTATCTGATCGTGCCGTCGGTGGGGGCGATGCTCTACGCCGACCGCATCGGAACGCGGCTCGCGATTGGATGGTCCATGGGGACCATCGTGTCGGCCGCCGGCGTCTACCTGTCGCTTCTGCTCGATTTGCCGACCGGCGCGACCATCGTGTGCACGTTCGGTGTGGCGCTCGTCATCATGGCGCTTGCGCGGCCGGTGCTGCGACGGCAAGGCTTCGCAGTGCCGCAGTCGCCGACTGGCGTTGCGGCGACCAGGGCCTCACAGGTGAGCGACGCGATCGAGAACGCGGCGCCTACGGCCGGAAGAACGTCAGCAGCCGCCCGGCGGACATGACGCCGATCCAGGCGCACAGCGACACGCCGCCGGCGATGCGCGCGGCCAGGGGAGGCGGCGCGCCGGGCTCGATCTCCAGCAGGCGCCGGAACGTCCGCGCGTAGAAGAACATCACGTTCACTCCTGCCACCACGAAGAACGTCACTTTCCAGCGGAAGGCCAGGTTGAACAGGTACTGATCGGGAGTCGCCGACAGGAAACAGATACCGGTCGCCGCATTGAGGACGAACCCCGAGATGCCGATCGGAATGAGCCGGTGCAGCGCCGCGATCGGGATCCGTCGCGCGAAGCCAAGCAGGCGCAGATCGAACACGCCGACCGTGCCGAGCAGCGCCGACATCCCGAGGAAGTGCAGCGACTCGAAGATTGGCCACGCCCACCTGGATTCGCGCAGGAACTCGCCCTGGGGAGTGGAGTACAGGTAGGTCTGCACCGACCGAAGGACCTCGTCTAGCATGTGCTGTCCACGGTCAGCCGCGTGCAGGTGTAGGCGAGGAAGCGCCCGGCGAAGATCACCGCGACCCAGCAGGCCAGCGACGCGGCCGCGAGCACCTGGACACGGGTCGGGAGCACGTCAGCCTCCCCGGCGCGACCGCGCACGTCCCGTCTGATGCGCAGGGCAACTGCGATGCCCGCGCCGATGAGCGCAAGCTTCACGAAGAAGAGCGGGTTGGTCAGCGCCTTCGTCGGGTACGCGATCAGCAGCAGGACCCCCGAGACGGCATTGATCCACAGCCCGATCCACATCACCAGAAAGTACCGGCTCAGCGTCTCGAGTGGGATGCCACGGCTGAACCCGAGCACCCTCACGTCCCACGCGATGTTGGACCCGACGAAGAACGCCAGGCCGACGGTGTGCAGGATCAGCACGAACGGAAACACCCAGAGGGACGCTGACTCGCGCAGAAACACGCTCAGGGCGGTCGCCTCAACCCACGCAAAGAAGGGATCCATCAATTCTCGGCTGACCGATCCTACCGGAGAATTGTCTGTGGATTGTTACCTCGCCCGCGACGGCGCTCATGAAGCGACGATGCCGCCGTGCTGACAGGGCCGAACTCGCGGAAGCGATCGAAGGCGAGCACGAGGTCTGGCGCCTGGTCGCCGGTGAAGAATCGTGCAGCCGTTGACACACTCGCGAGAATCACGCTACAACGGTTCACGGTCAAGGCCCGGGGGCGGCGCACCTGCCGCCTCTGGGCTTTCTTGTTTCACGAGCCAGGCGCGCGGACACGATGGACTCCTCCCAACTGTGGCTCGCTCTCATCACGTTTGGCGCGGCCATCGTCAATGGAGCGCTCGGATACGGGTTCTCCTCGATCACCGTCCCGCTCGCGCTGCTATTCCTGACCAACCGAGTGCTGAACCCGGCGCTCGTGCCAATCGAGGTCGCCCTCAACGCCTACGTCCTCTGGGTCAATCGCGACGCGCTGCCGAACGTCTGGAAACGAGTGCTGCCGATCGTCATCGGGTTGCTCCCCGGGGTCGTACTCGGCACGGCGCTCGTCACACAGGTCGACCCTGGCTGGCTCAAGTTCGCCACCTTCGTCGTCCTGCTTCCGTTGATCTTCTCGCAGTCGGCGGGCTACCGCCGGCCCATCCGATCCGAGCGATCGGTCGGCCTGCTGTTCGGGAGCAGCGTGGGCGTGCTCTACGCCGTGACGACGATTTCCGGGCCTCCACTCGCCGTGATGCTGAACAACCAGGGGCTGGCGAAGAAGGACTTTCGTGCGGCTCTCGGGTTCATCCGCCTGGCCGAATCCAGCTTCACCGCTGTCGCGTACGGGTACGCAGGCCTGTACACCGCCGAGAGCATGGCACTGATCCCCTACATCCTCCCGAGCATCGCGATTGGCGTGCCCATCGGCGGCTACTTGATTCGGCGCATTCGGCCAGAGACATTCCGGCGGGTCTGTATGAGCTTCGACGCCTGGATCGTCGCCTTCGGCCTCTCCGGGCTCCTCAAGGACCTCCGCCTGGTCGAGAGCAATCTGGCGTATCTCGTCCTTGCCGGAGTGGTCGTGCTGGACGGTGTGATGCTCTACCGGTTCTTCGCCGTGCAGCTGCCCATCGTCAAGCAGACCGAGGCCCTGCTGGGGGCTCCCCAGGCACGGCCGCCCACGCCCGGGGCCCCTGAACGACCCCTTTTTTGACTTCCGGCCGCCAGAGGGTACAATTTCAGGGTCGTGATGTCCGGGTGCTGTCCCTGCGTGTGTTGTTGTATGAGGACCAGTCTGGTCCCCGCGGTGACGATCCGGCTCCTGGGGTGAGCAGCAGAGACAACCCAGAACACGCTGAGCGATCGAAGCCCGGGGCCACACGCCCCGGGCTTTTTTTTTGAGTATGTCAACAGTGGCCGTGCCGCCTGACCCCACTCTCGCCCTCCGCCTCGACCACCTGCGGGCGCTCGAGGCAGAGTCCATTCACATCCTGCGGGAAGTGGTGGCCGAGTTCGAGCGGCCGGTCATGCTCTACTCGATCGGCAAGGACTCCTCGGTGCTGCTGCGCCTGGCGCAGAAGGCGTTCCATCCCGGCCCGATTCCATTCCCGCTCCTGCACGTCGACACGACCTACAAGTTCCGCGAGATGATCCAGTTCCGCGATGAGATGGCACGAGCCGTCGGTGCGCGGCTGATCGTCCACACCAACGAGGAGGCCATCGCCGACGGCACGCAGCCGTTCAAGGTCGGCACGCAGCGCTGCTGCGGATTGCTCAAGACGAAATCACTGCTCGATGCCCTCCAGTCGGGCAACTTCGACGCGGCCGTCGGGGGCGCCCGCCGCGACGAGGAGCGCTCGAGGGCCAAGGAGCGCATCTTCTCGGTCCGTGATCCGAACGGCCAGTGGGACCCGAAGCGCCAGCGCCCAGAGCTGTGGACGCTCCTGAACGCCAAGCTCCGGCCCGGTGAGAGCATTCGCGTGTTCCCGCTCTCGAACTGGACCGAGATCGACGTCTGGCACTACATCCACCTGGAGCGCATCCCGATCGTCCCGATGTACTTCGCCAAGGAGCGCGAGGTGATTGTGCGGGGCAACTCTCTGATCGTGCAGGAGCAGCCCTTCGTGGTCACGATGCCTGGTGAGCGGCCGCAGCTGGTGAAGTGCCGCATGCGCTCGCTCGGCTGCTCGCCCTGCACGGGCGCGATCAGATCCGAAGCGGACACCGTGCCGAAGATCATCGAGGAGCTGATCGCCACGCGCCAGTCCGAGCGCCAGCTTCGCGTCATCGACCACGACCAGGATGGCTCGATGGAGCTCAAGAAGCGGGAAGGCTACTTCTGATGGAGTCGGGACTCCTGCGGATCTGCACGGCCGGGAGCGTGGATGACGGCAAGAGCACGCTGATCGGGCGGCTCCTGTACGACTCGCAGTCGGTGTACGAGGACCAGGTCTCCTCGGTCGAAAAGGCCTCCAGGAACCGCAACGCCGGCCCCATCGATTTCTCGCTGTTCACCGACGGCCTGCGGGCCGAGCGCGAGCAGGGGATCACCATCGACGTCGCGTACCGCTACTTCGCGACGGCGCGGCGCAAGTTCATCCTCGCCGATACCCCCGGGCACGAGCAGTACACGCGCAACATGGCGACCGGGGCCTCGACTGCGGATGTCGCCATCCTGCTCATCGACGCGCGAAACGGCGTGCGCACGCAGTCGAAGCGCCACGCGCGCATCGCCCGGCTGCTCGGGATCACCGACTTCGTTCTGGCCATCAACAAGATGGATCTCGTGGAGTTCGACCAGGACGTGTTCGAGAGGATTCAGGATGAGTTCGCCGAGTTCCTCTCGGGCGCCTCGGTGCACGCCATCCCGATGAGCGCGCTGCACGGCGACAACGTGATCGCCCGCAGCGACCGCACGCCCTACTTCGACGGCCAGCCGCTGCTCGAGTTCCTGGAAACCGTGCAGGTGCACCGGAACCCGGCCGCCGGCCCGTTCCGTCTCCCGGTGCAGATGGTCCTGCGCCCCGACGACGAGTTCCGCGGCTTCGCCGGGCAGATCGTGTCGGGGACGATCAGGCCTGGCGACCGCGTCACCGCCTGGCCGTCCGGCCGCAGCGCGCGCGTGAAGCGAATCGTGACCTACGACGGCGACCTGGCACTCGCGTTCGCGCCGATGTCGGTCACCCTGACCCTGGACGAGGAAATCGACATCAGCCGCGGCGACGTGCTGAGCCGGGACGCGGAGGCTCACGGGGCGCGCGCGCACGGCGGGCCGTCTGTGCCGCTCGTCGGGCAGAGGTTCGAGGCGGAGGTCGTGTGGATGGACGAGCGGCCGCTCGACCCGGGACGCGTCTACCTGCTGAAACAGGGCACGCGGGCCGTCACCGCCGAGATCAACCACGCGCTCGTGCTGAACCAGATCGGCGCGGTGCAGGTGTCCACGGCCCGACCCATCGTGTTCGACCGCTACGTCGAGAGTCGCGGCACCGGCAGCTTCATCCTGATCGACCCGGCCACGCAGTTCACCTGCGGCGCCGGGATGATCACCGAGCCCGTTCGCCAGGCCTCCGAGGTGCACAGCGCGCCGCTCACCTTCGCCGAGCGACTGGCTCACATCGCGCGACGGGCAGCCTCCGACGAGGAAGCGGCCGAGGCCGTGCGCAAAGCGCTCGAGGAGATGCTCTCGTGACTCGGGACTCGGGACTCGGGGCTGGGGACTCGGGGCTGGGGACTGGGGACTCTGGGCTGGGGACTCGGGACTCGGGACTCGGGACTCGGGACTCGGGGCTCGGGGCTGGGGACTCGGCGCTGCTGCGGCAATCGCTGGACGTCATCGCCAACGCGCTGGCCGAAGCACGGGTGCCGTGTGTCACGTCGAGCTTTCAGGCCGAATGCGTGGTCCTCACGCACATGCTCCGCGAAGTGCGATCGGACATTCCCGTGCTCTTCCTGGACACGTTCCATCACTTTCCGCAGACGCTCGACTATCGCGACGAGTTGACGGCGCGGTGGGGGCTCAACCTCGTGAACCTGCGGGCGAAGTCGCCGAGCGTGGGGCTGTGGCAGGCCGAGAGCACCGACGCCTGCTGCAAGCGGCACAAGGTGGAGCCGCTCTTCTCGGCGCTCGAAGACTATGACACGTGGTTCACGGCACTGCGCCGCGACCAGTCCCCATCACGTGCCAGCCTGCAGGAGGTCGAGCCGTTCAAGCTCCCGGGCAGGACCATCACCCGTGTCGCTCCGCTCGCCGGCTGGACGACGCGCGACGTGTGGAAGTACGCGAAGGACCACGACATCCCGCTGCTCCCCCTCTACGAACTCGGCTACACCAGCATCGGCTGCGAGCCGTGCACCGCCGTCCCCTTCGACCCGGAGAACCCGCGCTCAGGCCGCTGGCAGGGGCAGAAGCTCGAGTGCGGGATTCACATACAGGCGAAGTAGAACGGCAGGTTCTCGGGTGCTCAGGTGCTTGGGTGCTTAGGTTCGGGTTCTAGGTGCTCAGGTGCTCAGGTGCTCAGGTTCGGGTTCTCGAGATCGCGTGTGAGAACCTAAGCACCCGAGAACCCGAGAACCCGATCTACCGTCCCCCCACGGCCTCGAACTGTTTGCGAAGCGCTTCGAGCTGTTCGCGAAGCTTCGACAGATCGGGCTGACTGGCCCGCAGGTCCTCGTTGCGTCTGTAGAGATCCTCGAGGGCGTTGCGCAGCTTCATCACCTGCTCGTCCTGTCCCGGATTGGCGGCGCGCAGCCTGGCCGCTTCCGTTTCGGCCTGACGTAACGCCGCACGCTGCCGGTCGATCTGTTCGGGCAGCCGCCTCAGCGCCTCGAGCTGCCTCGTTAATTCCTGGACGGCGCGCGCCAATTCCTGCTGGGAGAACGCGAGCTCCGCACGGGCCGCTATGGGTTGAGCAGCGCCCACCTTGTCCTGATCGCCTCGTGGCGGCGGCGGCGGGGACGGTAGGGCTGCCGGCGAGGCGCGCACTGGCAGCACGGCTGGCCCTGGCGGCGCAGGGGGGGCCGGTGACGCTGGCAGCGCCGGAGGTAATTGGGAAGCAGGCGCCACTGGCAGAGCGACAGGCGGTGGAGGAGCGGGCGCTGCTGGTGCCACGGCGGCGACAGGACGTGCCGGCATCGCCAGGGGCGCTGGCGGAGCCGCGATCAATGGGAACGCGGGGGGCGCCGGGACCTGGGGCGCGAGAGCCGTGGGTGGCGCCGGTAGAGCATCCAATTCCGCGACGCCCGGACGCGCCGGAACTTCTGGCGCGAGAGCCGTCGCCGGTGCTGGAGGCGCTGGCGGTGCTGGAGACGCCGGAGGCGTGGGCAGTGCAGGCGGCGCCACAGCGGCCGTGGGAACTGGCGGCGCCGGAGCAGCCGGGGGCGCCGGCACAGCCCGTTGGCGAGGTGCGCGGGGTTCGCGTAATGCGACTGGCAGCCCCGCCCTGATTCGAGGCGTGGGCTCCACAGACTGAGCCGGCGTAGCTGCCTGGGCGGCGTCGGTGTGAGACAACGTTGACGCCGAGACGACGAGCACCAGCGCCACGGCGAGTGTGCTGACGAACACCCAGGCGGCCGATCGGCGCGAGTCGTCGGGCGAGGTCGCCAACATGCGGCGCACGCGATCGATGAGTCGTCCCCCGCTTGCCCTCAGCGCCAACGTCGGGTGCACCAGGCGGAGATCCTCGAGATCTGCCAACGCGGCGATGTAGGCGAGCCGATCCCCGCACGTCTGCACGACGATGTCGTCGCAACAGTGCTCCCGCTCGATGCGAATCTGTCGCGAGCACCACCAGGCAGCGGGGTGATAGAACAGCAGCGTTTCGACGATTGCCTGACCCGCGTTGACGATGTAGTCGTGGCGGCGGATGTGGGCGAGCTCGTGCGTGATCACGGCTTCGAGGTGTGTGACAGGCAGCCCGCTGATGACGCTAGCCGGGAGCAGAATCACCGGACGCAAGCAACCGACAACTGTGGGAACCCGGACGACGGCGGACTCGAGCACCCGTACGGATCTGTCGAGGCGAAGACGGTGTGCGAGGGTCGAGAGGAGCGCGGCAACCCGCTCGTCCACGTCCCGTGTCGACTCGCGCTTCAATCGCCCGACGCCGAAGGAGCTTACGACGAGCCGGGCGGAGAGGAGCAGCACTCCGGCAATCCACACCATCACGGTTGCCGGCAGCAGCGACTTGACATCGAGCGCCGGCGTCCGCCCGAGATCGAGCGACGTCGAAGCGCCGTCACGGACCGGCACGACGACCGGCCGAGCGACGATCACGCCACTCGGCGTCGCCTCATCGGCATTGAGCGACACAAAGGTGACTGCCGGCGCCATCAGCATCATCGCAAGGCCGGCGCACGCCACCGCGTAGCGAGTGGTCGACCGGGCTCCGCCGAGCCCTCGTAATGCTCCAGCGGTAGCTCCGGCTATGACCGTCCCCTGCCACAGGAAGTGGACGAGTGCCCATCCAAGCGACTGGACGACCGGCGCAGCGAGCAGCGTGTCAGCCACGGTTCTTCTCCTCCTGATCGGCAAGCAGCCGACGTATCTCCAGCAGCTCCTCGGGTGAGGCCGGCTTCGCCGCCAGCGCCTGCACGACGAGCTGCGCTGCCGATCCGCCGAACGCCCGATCCAGCAGGTCACGCACCAGGTTCCGCTGCGTCACCTCCTGATCTGCCGCCGCTCGGTACCGGTGCACGCGACCGTCCTCCTGGCGAACGGCCACGCCCTTCTCCGTCATGAGCTGGAGCAGCTTCAGCGTGGTGGTGTAGGCGAACTCACGCTGTGCGGAGAGGATGTCGTAGACCTCGCGGACCGTGCTGGGGCCACGCGCCCACAGCACGCGGAGGATGTCGAGCTCGGCGTCGGTCGGACGTGCCGACGTGCGTCTGGCCATCGCCTCGAAGTGTCTACGATTGTTTTCGTAGTGTCAACGAATTTCTTCGTAGCGTGTCAGATTTGGACCAGGGAAACAGAAAAGCCCAACCCTCCAGAACGGAGAGTTGGGCTTGAAACGTGGTCGAAGAAGTCGGGTAACCGACTAGGTCTGACTGGTCGTCAGGCGTCGACGAAGCATGCCGAGGGTGAGCAGGCCTGGCCCAATCAGCGTCAGCGCGGCCGATCCGGGTACCTGCAGGATCAACTGGTCCTGCGCCGCACGGCCGTCCGGGTAGAACAGGTTCGCCACGCGCACGGTGCCGATGCCTGAGAAGCCGTTGGCGACAGCCTGGTTGGCCAGGTTGACAAACGAGTTGCCGGTCGGATTCGACAGGGTGATCTCGTTCTCAAAATACCAGATGGCGTACTGCAGCGCGTTCGCCGCACTCTGCGTGTGACTGTACCCGCTCAGCGTCCCATGGCGCGCTTGCGTGTAGAGCCACGCCGTCTGCGATGAGATCGGATCGTTCCCACCCGCGTCGTCCGCGTAGTTGGTGACACTGCCGACGAGGAACGGCTGATTGAATCCGATGAACTGCGTGCGCTGCAGGCAGAACGTGATGAACGACTCGATGCTGCCGTTCACGAACATGTTGAACTCGCCGCCCCCGGTGTTTCCGGGACCGTCGGTCAGGACGACGATGTCGCCGGCGACGATTGGCCCGGCCTCAGCCGCGACCGGCACGACGAACAGTAAAGCTAGAAGGGCCACGCCCGCACGAATCCGCATCAGTTCACCTCGCCGCGCAGTACACGGGTACGGACTGAGCAGCAAGTTCGGGGCCACTTCGTCTGGAGTTCTTTCTTAGCCAACGCAGGGATCACTCGGCATCAATGGCCTGGTTTGGCTGACGTTTGTCAAAAACGAGAGGCTTTGTGCCTGGCCGCGAGACCTTCCCCATCAGGGCTTCCGAGGAGGTTGTGTCCCGGAGCCCTGGGAGGTAGCCGGAAGCGGCCAGTAGCCAAAGAAAGCCGCATGAAAGATCAGGAACGGAAACGTGACGCTGAGGAGCGCGTTCGCCAGCCAGATTTCCCGCTCATATCCAGGCGGGCCGACCGCGAGTCGGCCGGTGACAGTGGGGGCCAGCGACACATACAACTGGGCGAGCACGAGACCAATCGCGGCGGCGGCGATCGTGTTCATCACGCCCTTCAGCGGTTGCGTCATCCGGGCGAACAGCGAGTTCTGCAGCATGTTCAAGACGATGATCGAGCCGAAGATGAACGGCACGGTCACGCCAACCAGGAACGCCATCGCATCGACCCCCTGAGACTCGACGCCGACCCACATGGCCGCACCCGCTCCCACGAGCGCCACGCCCGTCCAGACCAACCCGAGGACCGGCTGCTTCATCACCGCCGCAGACGCGGTCAACGGCCACAGGTCGAAGCACAGCACCAGGAACATGATCGCAAGCGCCGTCACATAGAAGACGAGCGCCGTCACGGCGTTGTACATCCCGTGAGGAGCGGAGGCCAGGTACACGGGTGCCTCCTGCATGAAGTCGTAGTTGAAGAAGACCCGGAACACCGCGTAGGTGACGAGGTAGGACCCGAGCAGCAGCGCCAGTCCCGACACGACCCGGTTCTTGGTCAGGCTCGTGAACGGCCAGCCGCCCATCATGATCGCCAGCCAGAAAGTCGTCGGCACGACGAGAATGGCAAAGTGAGACGGGATCGGCCCGGGCGGACTGGCGCCTTCGCCGACGACCTGAAGCGTCAGCGGCGCCGCGACCCACGCCGCGACGACGGTCAACAGAACGAGGATCAACCCCTTCGCCGGCTGGCCGAGCCGTGCCGCGAACCGAGGATTGGCTTCCCACAGCACGACGATCACGACCTGCATCGGGATGAGACCGAGCATGAAGAAGGCGACCCACCCCGCGAAGGCCGGAGAGTCGAACAGCGACACGAAGCCCAGCGCGATCGCCATGACGATCGCGCTGGCTACGAGTCCGAGAGCCGGTTGAGTCACTATGCCTCCTTGGTCCGACTGCCCTTCGGCTTCGCTCAGGGCACCGTAGAGATCTGACGTTCACCCTTCTCGCTTCTTACAGTCAATTCAAATGAATCTGTGTTTAGAAGCGCAGCAGACGATTGATCTTCGCGATCACGGCGCGCGTAGACGTGGACGGAAAGCTCCGGCTCAATGTGTTGCGCTCCTCGTTGTAGACGACGAATAGCTCGCTTCCAGGCTGGTACTCCCACCGCAGCCGGGCGTTGGTCGAAACAGTGTTGGTCCCGGAGTTGTACTGCACCAGCGCGCTCACGAACATCAGCGGCGTCATGGTGTAGGTGATGCGCGATCCCAGCAGATGTGTCGTGAAGTCTCCCTGCAGCAGGTCGACCTTGTTGAGCGAGTAGGTGGGCTCCACCGAGAGGGCGCTCGTGAGGCTGACCCTTCCCTGCGCCACGCTGACGCTCGTCCGGTTGCCGTTGTAGAAGCTGCCGTACTCGACCGTCATGTTCGCCGACAAAGGTCTGTGACGCCCCAGGTTGACTCCCATACGTCCGGTCTGGAAGCGGTAACCACCGACGGGCAGCGTCACTGACGCCGAGATCGGGAACGGCCCGGGAAGGAGCTCGTACGAGTCGATGTAGCTGACGCTGAACTGATCGCTGCTTTGGAACTCGATGGCGAACTCCCCTGTGCGCTCCCGTGTTTCGAGCGTGCCGGCGCCATCCTCGACGTAGGTCATCCCCGCCTGGTATCGAAATCGGCGCACGGCACGGATCCCGCGCGGGCGCGGGCTGAATCTGAACTGTGCGTAGCTGCGCCGGAAATTTCCACGGCGAAGAAAACCGAGCTCCGGGTTGAAGTCCTCGCCCACGGCCAGTCGCTCCAGTTGCAGGCCGTACCTGTCGCCGTTGTGGCTCAGTTCGGCGCGGTAGCTCGTCTCGTCGCCGGCGCGACCGCCACTCTCGGTCCGAGCCCAGTACGTGTTGACGGCCAGGTTCTCCAGGAACAAGAAGGTCCCGTCGACCCCGTACGCCAGGTTCCGCCCCACGCCGTTCTGGGCCACCGACCGCCCCGTGGCCATGAGGCCGATGCTGCTGCGGCGCAGGATGTCGCGCTTGACCCGAAGCACCGAGAAGTTGGTTGCGCGTGCGGCTTGTGGGAGCGACTCGTCCTCGTCACCGGTTTGCGCGTTGAGGACGCCGATGGTGTACCGGCCCGCGCGACCGGTGATCCGGCCGCCGGCCTGGAGCGGCACTTCCCGTCCCTCGTTCAACCCGATGCGGCGGCTGTAGAACAGGATTGGTGCAACCGAACTGGGCTGCTGAGAGGAGCTGAAATTCGAGAGCTGGACGCCGCCAAACGCGAACGTCCCCTGGTTCTCGAGGAAGAACTCGCGCTTCTCAGGGAAGAACAGACTGAATCGCGTGAGGTTCACCTGCTGCTCGTCGGCCTCCACCTGGGCAAAGTCGGTGTTGAGCGTGACGTCCGCGGTGAGACCCTGCGTGACCGCGTACTTCAGGTCGAGTCCTGCTTCGCCGTGCGGATCGTTCAAGAGCGGCGGGCTGACGTTTCGATTGGTCGTGAGGCTGGATGTGGCGTAGGGCTTGATGTCCAGGTTGCGTGCCGCTGGCGGCGCCTCGAGGCCGACCATCGTCGCGGCATACGCGGTCTGCGTCACCGCGGCCTGCTGCCGTCCGAGCGGGACCCGAGTCAGCAGCGACATCTCGTTCTTGGATCGCTTGGTGCGCATCGCGTTGAAGCCCCACACCTGGGTCCGCCCGGGCCGATAGCGGAGCGATTTGAACGGGATGGCGATCTCGACGGTCCACCCGCGCTCGAAGCGCCCGGTCTTGACCTCCCACACGGGATTCCAATCGCGGTTGAACTGACGTTCCCCCGTCACCTGCGTGTCGGAGCGTCCGCCGATTGGGTTGACGCTGAACAACACGCCGTCCCGGTGGTCGTAGAACGTGTCGAAGATGAACGAAATGATGTCGTTTCCCTGGAACATCGTGTCGCTGTCGCGCCGCATTTCCGTCGCGACGAGCCGATCGAGGTCATCGTCCCACATCCTCGCCGACAGATACACGTTGTCGTCGTCAAAGGAGATCCACACGTCGGTTGGATCGGTCGCGGCCACGCCGTACTGCGGCTCGACCTGGATGAAGCCGGACATTGGTAGGGTGTCCGTGTAGTGGGCCTCGTCGAGACGTCCGTCGACGCGCAATGCCTCTCGGAGCCGCACCGCCCGGACAGTAGCCCGCCCGTCGCGGTCTCGCGCGATTGTCTCGGGTGGCACAGGCTCGGGCGGAGCGTCCAGTGCGGGCGAGACCTCGGGCAGATCCGTGTCGACCAGCGGGGGCACGTTCCCTGATGTCACTTGACCGGCACGCACGGCGTGGGAGTCGAGAAGCAGGACAGCAGCCAGCGCGACTGCGACAGGGAGTCGCCTCATCCGAGCGAGAGTATAAACCGTTCGGTTACTTCGCCTTGATCTCTTCGAAGATCACGCCGAAGTTGCCGCCCGGACCACCCCGTCCGCCGGTCAGGTTGTAGTCCTTGAACTTGGCCGGCAGCTGCAACTCCTTCATGGCCTGCTCGGGCGTCTTGCCCGCCTTGAGCGCCCTGCGGGCGTGCGCGAGGAAGAGGCGGTTGAACTCGGCGAAATCCCGCAGGTCCTGGAACTTCATCGTCACCAGCGAATGGCCGTTGATGATCGTGTCGACGTTCTTGATGGTGCTTGCAGCCTTGGCGATCGTATCCGGGTAGGCGATGCCGCTGCCGCCATTGGCTCTGTCGATGAGCGGCTGCCCCTTGTTCGCGAAGGCGTCGCCGGTATGCATCACGCGTGCGTTGCGAAAGACGACGAAGGTGTCGCCATTGGTATGCGCGGGGCCGAAGTAGTACAGGTCGATGGCGTCGCTTCCGCCGAGCATGGAGAATCGAGTCTTGTAGGTCCGATCGGGAAGCCCGTGCCGGTTGACCGCCTCCTGGAACACCGGCATCTTCTGCATGTTGGCGTCGGTGTTCTCCTGGACGACGATCTCCACGCTGGGCGGGAAGAACTGGTTGCTCCCGTTGTGGTCACCGTGCGTGTGGGTGTTGATGATGTGGGTGATCGGCTTGTTGGTGACCGACTTCACTTGATCGAGGATCGCCTGGCCGTTGTTGGCCAGCTTCGTGTCGACCAGGACCACACCATCAGTGGCGACGAACACGCCCGTGTTTCCGCCGGCACCTTGCACCAGATAGAGGTTGTCGGCGACTTTCTCGATCTTGCCGACTCCTCCGCCACCCCCGCCGCCACGGCCCTGCCCGCCCTGTCGACCCTGTCCTGCCGGTGGCGCCTGCTGCGCCGTCAGATTCGCGGCTGCCGCGGCAACGGCACCCGCAATCACAATCACGCCGAGCACATATGTGCGTTTCATGACGTCCCCTCTATCAATGCCCAAGGCCCAATGCTCAAGGCTCACCGCAACAGGGCCAGACCTAGCGCGCGAATTGTATCTTGTCGGACATCCCGTCTTCCCAGCTGCTCCACCCCGACGTCATCCCATAGGGAACTTGCTGAAGCACGGCTTCGATTTCGTGGAGCAGCCCCTTCTCGACTTTGAACAGCTCGGCGATTTGCCACGTCCACGGCGTAACCGGTCCCGCCGTCACCGTCCGGCCGTCCGGCGTCTGGAAGGTGCGCGACGAGCCGGCATCGTGGTCGAAGAAGACGAATGCCAGCACGAGGCTCCGCTCCTGGTCGACCGCGACGTAGCGCCGATCACGGATCCGGCTGACGAAGTGCAGGAGCCCCGACTCGAACTGCTCGCGGCAGGTCCACATCCCCGAGTAGTTGCTGGACGTCTTCGGATCGGGCCTGGCTGCGCCTCCGCGGCCGGGCGCATTGGTCGCGCGGCCGCCGTTCTCGATGCGGTCGCAGTCGTCCGCGAACGGATACTGCCCCTTGCCGTCGTTGAGCTGCATGCCGCTGAAGTACATGTTCGCCACCCGGACCAGGTCCGCCCGCGACGCACGATCAGACGGCGGCGTCATCCGGCTGAACGCCTCTCGCGGCTGGCCAAGCGCCTCGACTCGTGTTGCACCAATCCCCTTGTCGCTTCGAGACACCATCGTCTCGACTTCACCGATGCGCCGATTCTCGACCTTGAGGCGGACGACGAGGATGATGGGCGTGCCAGCCTCACGCATGGTGCTGATCGTCGCCACCTGCCCCTGCACCGTATCGGCCACGTGGATCCTGTACGTGCCACGGGCCGACACCGAATTCCAGAGGCCGTCGCCCAGCCGGAGCCGCTGCCCGTTTTCGGTGAACTTGATAGTAGGACTCGTGAGCGGAAGCTTCGACGGAGTCTTGGCGACAAGCGCGTCCAGATACTGCTCGGCCATGCCGACGAGACACTCCCGGTCGCAGGCGGCCCCGCCTCCCTGCGCCGCAGCCACCCCGCCCAGCACAACCCACGCCGCCAGAACGAGCACTCCCCGGATCCGCATCGTCATCTCCAGTGCGAGTTGACGCTCACGCACAGGCTAAATGCATTGAGCCTTGGGCATTGGGCCTTGAGCATTGGGCATTGGGCCTTGGGCCTTGGGCCTTGAGCATTGGGCATTGGGCCTTGGGCCTTGGGCCTTGGGCCTTGAGCATTGGGCATTGGGCATTGGGCATTGAATCACTGCCCTGCGCCAACCAGACCGAAATTCTTCCGGAGGCCCTGCCAGTGCCTGTAGTAGTCCCGTTCGAGGAGATCGGTCTCGAG
>Ga0209640_10000091_pt1 | contig 55740 bp, 51 predicted proteins | sample RifCSP10_1_FD_184018 | JGI IMG/M metagenome (GOLD analysis project Ga0209640, IMG submission 184018) | Soil microbial communities from Rifle, Colorado - Rifle CSP2_sed 10_1 (SPAdes) (version 2) | ecosystem: Environmental > Terrestrial > Deep subsurface > Rock core/Sediment | place: Rifle...
ATCGCCGGTGGCCGCAGTACGGGGTGCTCGCGGGGCTCCGGGTCCAACTAGCCTACGGGCTCTGCGCACCATTGACAGACCGACCTCGGTGCCGACACGTACGCTGAGACTACCGCATTTCATGCGCCGCGGGTCCGCGGAGCGGGTGGAGAACTAGCCTGAACATCACAGCTGGCTCACCCGGTAATCACTGCAAACCATGCTCACGGGAACGGCTTGCCGCCTTACTTGGCCTCCTCACGCTGCTCCTTAACTGCGGGCGGCGGCTCCCTCCGCGTCAGCACAATGTCGTCCAAATCCACGCTCGCCGAGCTAGCGATGTAGACATGGTCGACGAGTTCGAACCCGAAAATCCAAACGGTCGACCACGGCAGCTTCGGATCATTCCCTAACGGCAGCCCGACCGGGAAGGACACGAACTGGGCCTGCATCGGCCCCCGCGGGTCGAAAGATCTCGCAACGAGCACATTGACGCTGAAGTTGCTGAAACCCTCGATGCTGAGTGGCTTATTCGGCAGCGCTCGGTTGCGCGTGACACGGTACCGCAGCTTCTTGAGACCAAACCGTTTTCCGTCCAGGGACCGGATAAAGATCCCGTGGAGCTCGTTTGGATGGCCGAGATGCTGGGCCTCGAACCCTGAGGCAAGATCACGGGGATGGAAATGCGCGCGCTTGAAGAACCCTTCGGCCGTACCGGTCTTCACCGCCCAGAACGCTTCCACCAGGAACCCCTCCTGGACGAAGCTCGGATTGTCGGTCCCTTCGCCAGGCGCGAACGGGAGCAGGGAGTCGGCAAAACGGGAAGGGACCTTGGGGAATTGGCCAGTGGGACGCTCACTTCCGGGGAGTTCCCGGAGGACCACTTCCGGGGTGTCAACGGCCCCCCCGATTCCTTGGACAACGACACTATTGAACGTGATGATGTACTCGAAGCGCTGGGCGTCAGCGGGGTCGGCGGCGAGGGCGATTCCGGCTCCGGCGAGGAACCAGCAGGCCACCCAGAGCCGATGGCCGCGTCCGATTCTCATACCTGACTCCACTGTGGCGGAGGGTGACGATTGCGGTATCGAAAGGATGGGCCAGGGCGCAATCATCCATCTCCCCTCGCCAAGAGCTCTTTCGGCCGATCGCCCGCTGATCGTGACGTAGTGTAGCTGTTGCGCGCCGGAACGTCCAAGGGTTAGATGTGGCCGCATCTCTCTCGATGCCCGCGGGCAAGACGGCCGTGTGTATAATGATGTTCATGCGTGAGATCGGCCCGGCCGCCAACCTCTGCGAGGAGATCAACGTCATCAGGGGGCTGGAGTTCGACCCCACGGCGGGCGGCGAGGACGCCGTCCGGATTCTCTCCGGCGGCAGCACCGCCGTCGAGGACTGCCGGTTCATCCGGGTCAGCGGGATGGCGATCGTGGCAACCCACACGAGCGTCCGGGGGCTTGCCGTGCGTCGCAGCGTGATCCCGGACACCAAAGGCCCGGGCATCATGGTGCACGGCTCACGCGATTTGGCCAATGTGAGCCTGGTGGAGCGCAACGTGACGACGCGGTCGCGCACCTCCTCGGGTATCGTCCTCGGCGCCGGGGCCGGCCGTCGTCCGCAATAGCGTGACGGTCTCTCCGGGTTCGTTGCTGGTCGGCCCCGGCGTGGCCGAGCTTCGCGACGCGCTGCCCAAAGAACACTTCTTCGGCGTTCGCCGCGCCGTTCCACCGACCGTCGGCGCCATCGAGCGGCCGGCCGGCCCGATCTCCCTTCAACCGCAGCCCTGACCCAGCCCCACCGTGCCCGCCCGCCCCCTGGTCAGCGTGGTCATTCCGACCTACAACGCGGGTCCCTATATCGCCGAAACCCTGGAGAGCGCGCTGGCCCAGACCTACGCGCACCGGGAGATCATCGTCGTGGACGATGGCTCGACCGACGACACCCCGCGGCGCGTGGCGCCTTACCTTGAGCAGATCCGCTACATCCGCCAGGAGAACGCCGGGGAGGGCGGGGCCCGCAACGCGGGGCTGCGTGTCGCCACGGGCGACTACATTGCGTTTCTGGACGCCGACGACCTCTGGCTGCCCGAGACGCTCGAGGTCCAGCTGCAAGTTGCCGCACGCCATCCCGAGAGCCGCATGATCGTTTGCGATGGCGTCGCGTTCGAAGATGGCCGCATGGTGACCGAGCGGCTGCTCATGGGCCCGCTCGCCGCGCGGCTCGACCGGGAGCCGACCGGCGAGCTGACCGGGAGCTTCTACCTCGATCTCATCGAGCGGAACGCGATCACGTGTCCCGCTCAGACGCTGATTCCTCGCGCCGTCGTGAAGCGCGTGGGGCCGGTGTTGGTGGATTCAACTGCGAGCTCCGACTGGGAGTACAACCTCCGAATCGCCCGCGATGGACCCGTCACTCTCCATCGTCATTCGCTGGTGCGTTACCGGCTTCTTCCGACCAGCACCTCGGGCCCGCGCCGACTACGCAGCTTCACCTTCACCCTCAGGGCCATGCCGGTGTTGAGGCGGCATCTGCAGTTGTGCGAGGCCCGGGATCGGCCGCTGGTGCGTCGCAGCCGCCGGCGGCGGGTTCGGGAGCAGGCGCGAGATGCGTACTACTACGCCCGGGAGCAGGACCCTGCCTATGCTCGCGCCTACCTGCTCACGCTCTTCCGGGCCGTTCCGGAGGAGCCGATGCCCCTGCTCTGGCTCCTGGCCACCTGGGTCCCGGAGCCGGCCATTTCTGCCCTTGTCTCGTTGGGCCGGCGAGTGGGGGCGTTTCGGCGGTGAGCGTGGTATCTCTCGACGGGCGCCGCAGGCCCAGGCCGCGGCCCTCAATGGCGCTGACCGAATTTCTCTGGGATGAAGAGGCGGTTGAGCGCTTCTTCGATCGGAAACAGGGCGTGTCGCTCCACCCAGGTGCCCCGCCGCCAGCCAAGCGCCCTCCGAATCACCCTTCGAAGGGGCCACAGCGCCCGCTTCCGGTAACTTGTCACGAACTCGTAGTGGCCGTTCGGATCTTCCTCAACGAGACGCCACTTCTCTCGAAAATGACGGAGGCTCGCCCGGTTCCACGCATCGCTCCAGCGGAGCATGAAGTAGGGCAGGTCCGACCAGGCCAGCGGTGGCGGGGTGACCCAGTTCACGAGAGCTTCGGGCTCGACATAGATCGTCCCGCCCGCCTCGCGCACTGCCAGGCATAAGTCGAGGTGCTCGAAGTCGCTGAGAAGCCCCGCATCGAGAGGGCCCAGGCGCTCAAATACCTCGGTCCGTACCAGGAGACAGTGAAACTCCATGAGCTCGGTCCGCATCCGCTGGATCTTCGGCCGCACTTCCTCCAGCGGTCGCCCCGGAAAATGGTGTTCCTCGGAAAGGTAGCGCCCTCCGTCGCGGACCTCGACATGAGCCGTCCCGCCCGCCATATGTACCTTTGTGAACGCGGGCTCGCCGAAGCAGTACAGGGGACCCACCAGCCAGGCCCCGGTCTCTTCCGCGCACCGGACAAGCGCGCCCAGCCAGCCGGGGCTGACAAGGACATCATTGTCGATGAACACCACGTACTTGCCACTCGCCTGGCTGAGGCCAAGGTTTCGTGCCTCGGTCGGCGCAAGGTACCGCGGGCTGCGGATCAGTCGAAACCCTCTTCTCTTCGCTTCCGCCTCGAGGTGGTGCCTGATCCTCGCGGGTGATCGTCCGTCCACATAGACGAGCCTGAACGGGACTTCCGTCTCCGTGTAGAGGCACTCGAGGGAGCGAGGTATGAGGCTGAAGCGCTCTCTCGGGACCACCACAACCGTGATGTCCAGCTCGCTCATCTCTTCGACCTTATCACGGTCCGCTGACACTGAGGCCGGGTCTGACCACGCTCAGGGGCTGGGTGGCGGTGACGGGTGGCTCTCTACTCGCCCCGACGCGCCAGCTGGATGCGCCGGCCGCCGAGCGTCAGCTCCGTGGCGGTGGTCCACCAGTGGTGATGTGTGCGCTCCGCGTGGTGCTGGCCCTTGGGCCCCGCCAGCGCGGCCGCCTCCGCCGCACACACGTCCCGCAGCGCGACCACCCCCTGCGCGTGCACCCACGCCAGCAGGCGCGCGCGCGTCGCCGTCATTCCGGCCACCAGCGGGGCGAGCACCTCCGCCAACGCCCCGCGCGCCTCATTTGCCCCTTGCGTTCCCCCCGGCTTCTCTGTTCTCTTCGTCATGGCGGCTCCTTTGGTCCCGGCCCTGTGGACCGGTTGGTCTTGGCAGACCCGATTCTCAGGCCTACCAGGGAGCCGCCGCTACTCACTTCTCAACTTCAACAGAGACCGGGACATCCCCGACGATTACCCTGGATTGGGTAAAAGGGGTACGGCGTTGCTAAATGTGTTTCTTACCTTTGACGTTGAAATTTGGTGCGACGATTGGGATGAGGTCGACGTGCAATTTCCCTCGGCGTTCGCCCGCTACGTATACGGCCGATCATCAAAGGGGAGCTTCGCGCTGCCAGTAACGTTGGAGGTCCTGCAGGAATACGGGTGCCGCGGCACCTTTTTCGTCGAGCCGCTGTTTGCATGTCGATTCGGCATGGACCCTCTCGTCGAGATCGTCCGGCTCATCCGGCGTGCGGGTCAGGACGTTCAGCTCCACCTGCATCCGGAATGGACGGATGAGGCCAGGCCCCCTATCTTGGAAGGCGCCACAACTAAGAGGCAGCATCTGTTTCAATATTCCCTCGAGGAGCAGACCAAACTCGTCTCAACAGGCAAGGCGATGATCGAGGCCGCTGGGGTGGCGAGTATCTGTGCCTTTCGTGCCGGGAGCTATGCGTGCAATCGCGCTACGCTCCAGGCTTTAGAGCGAAATGGAATCCGATTTGACAGCAGCATCAACCCCGCCCGTGCATGGTCCGGGACGGACGTTAGCGTGGCAGAGCGCGGTCAGCGCGTGATACAAGTGGAAGGGGTGCGTGAGTATCCGATTACCGTGTTCCAAGATCGTCCTGGGCGTCTGCGCCAAGTGCAGATTGGCTCAACCTCAATCGGCGAGATGTTTCATCTTCTGCGGCAGGCGCATGGCCAGGGAAGAAGAGCCTTCGTCATCGTGTCACACAACTTCGAGATGCTAGTGGCGGGCACTACGAACCCTGACCCTGTCGTGGTCCGGCGCTTCAAAGCACTTTGCAGATTCCTGTCGGAGAATCGGGACGACTTCCCGACTGTCATTTTTCCGGAACTGCCTGCCGTCGCCGATGAGGAGGAGCCGCCGGTGTTGACATCCCCGCTGTGGCGCACCGGCCTTCGTGCGATCGAGCAAGCCCGACGGAGGCTTTACAGGTGAGCGATTACTGGCATCGGCAGGGCTACGAGCTCAAGTTCCAGGTGAGCGATATCATCCTGCTGAGGAAGAGAATCCCGATCCTTGCGCACGCCTGTACACTGGGTGAAATTCTTTCCGGCAAGGCCTCCGATCCACCTTTGGAGCTACCCCGGGAGTGCGAGGGGTTCTTGATCCGCAGCTGTCCCGGCCATGCGCTCGAAGGTGCGATCGACAGGAGTGGTCTCTATGTGGCGTACACTATGGCCTCGTACGAGCATTGCTACATCGACTTGAGCGGCTCGTTCAGCGATTACCAGGCCAAGTTTTCGACGAAAACACGTGGCACGATAACCCGAAAGATCAAGAAGTTCACGGCCCAATGCAACGGCCGGATGAGCTTCCAGTCCTACTCGTGCCCTGACGATATGCCGGCGTTCTATCGCTGGGCTCGGCAGGTATCGGTGCTCACTTATCAGGAGCGACTTCTTGATGCTGGATTGCCGGGAGAGCCGGCATTTGTTGACGCGATGCTCGCCGAGGCGAAACAAGGCCGCGTGCGGGCATATCTCTTGTTTGACGGGGAGAAGCCGGTAGCCTATCTCTATTGTCCGATCATTGAGAAGACGCTCGTCTATGCGTTTCTCGGCTTCGACCCCTCCTACGGCGAATCGTCGGTCGGCACGATCCTTTTGTGGTTGAGCTTAGAGAGCATTTTCTCGGAGAAGGCCTTCTGCTATTTCGACTTCACGGAGGGAGCCAGCACGCAAAAACAGATGTTCAGTACTCATCGGGTACCATGCTTTAACAGGTTGTTCTTGCTGGATACGGGACGAAACCGACTGCTCCTGGCTGCGCACCGTCGATTCGACCGGACTTCTCACAGGCTTGGCACGGCCTTGGACCGTTGGGGCTTCAAACGTGCGATCAAGCGTTTGCTGCGAGGGGCGTAAGTATGATCGGGCGGGGGGCCGTGATCTGTTGAACCACCCCGGCGCCATAACACATACATCGGTTCGTCCGCGCGGTGTCACGGCCCCGAGGGCCGCCGTGTCGGAGAACAGGCTTTGTGTTGTCTACGCTCTCGATTATATTATTTTCGCAGGTAGGTGAGGAATGCCGAATCTGATCAGCATAGCGACATGGCGAACCCTGGCCAGCGCGGGGCAGACAAAGGCTGCTCGCTTTGTCAAACGGCTGCTGTCGCAGGGCGGGCCGGAATGGCTGCTCGACGGAGTACGCCGGAAAATCCGGCGCGTGGTCACCTACGTGCGAGCGTGGGTGCACCGCCGGCGATTGACCGATGTCACGTTCATCGGGATCACCGGGAGCGCCGGCAAGACCACGACCAAGGATTTGAGCGCCACAATCCTATCCGTCTTCGGTCCATGCGAAAGCACGTTTTTGTCGGAGAATGAGCATGTATATATAGCCCAAACGATTCTTAGCGCGACCAGGCGTCATCGGTTTTGCGTTGTCGAGGTGTCAGCTAATCGACCGAACTACCTCAATCTGCCTATTCGCTTGCTCAAACCGGACATCGCCGTGCTTACCGTGATCGCGCGAGATCACTTTCAGGCCTTTAAGAGTATCGAGGCGATCGCAGCGGAAAAGGGCAAGTTGGTCGCGGCTCTGCCTCCCGATGGCACAGCGGTGTTGAACTTCGATGACCCCCTGGTGAGATCGATCGGGGAGCGATGCAACCGGCGGGTCATCTGGGTGGGCAAAGGCGAGGGGGCCACGCTGAGGTTACGCGAGGCGCGCTCCCAGTGGCCGGAGCCGCTTACGCTGCATGTCGAGTATGAGGGCAAGACGTTTGCAGTCCGCACGCAGCTGCATGGAACGCACTTGGCGCTGTCGGTGCTGGCTGCACTAGGTGTCGCACTGGCGGCTGGTCTGCCGCTTGAAATGGCGATGTCGGCACTGGCGCAGGCGCAACCGGCTGAGGGGCGCATGCAGATCGTGACCGGTGATGACGGGATTGTTTTTCTCCGGGACGACTGGAAGGCCCCTTACTGGTCACTGCAGGCGCCGCTGGAGTTCATGCGGGATGCACAGGCGCTGCGGAAGGTGCTGATTATCGGCACGCTGTCTGATTATTCGCTCTCGGCATCGAAGGTTTATCCCAAGGTCGCAAAACAAGCACTTGAGGTTGGTGACCTAGTGTTGTTCGTGGGGCCGCATGCCTTGCGGGGGCTGAAAGCAAGACGGCATCCTGATGATCAAGCACTTCTGGCTTTTCCGGAGATACGCGATGCCGCAGCTTATTTGCGCACGGCGTTGCGCGCCGGCGACCTGGTGCTGCTTAAAGGGTCGAACAAGGCAGACCACTTGGTGCGGCTCATCCTGAACAGGAGCAAACCGGTTCAATGCTGGCGGGAGGGGTGTGGCTTGGCGAATTTCTGCGGTATCTGTCCGCAACTCGACACGCCTTCCCACGCCATCGCAGACGCATCCACTCCCCCGCAGATGGCGACAAGTGCAAGTGATTCAACAGGGCTTCCTGCGTTGCCGGAAACATCCGGGCCTGCGGTGCTTGTGGTTGTGGGATTAGGGAATCCCGGCGCTCACGATCGTCATACCCCACATAATGTGGGCCACCGCGCGCTCGATGCTCTCGCCGATGCCGCAGGAAGCGACTGGGAGGAACAGCCGGAGGGCCTGGTCAGCACCGTTGTCCTTGGTGGAATCCCCGTCAAGCTGCTCAAACCCGGTGTGAACATCAACTTAAGTGGCTCGATGGTGCAGCGTTTCCTTGATAGAGTAGGCAGCGACCCCAAGCATTGCATCATCGTCCACGATGACATGGATATTGCATTGGGCGATGTGCGGCTCAAGCGTGACGGGAGTGATGCCGGCCATAGGGGTGTGCGCTCCGTTATCTCGGCCCTCGGTACTGGAGCCATCCAGCGGGTTCGGATCGGCGTAAGGCGCCCTGGCGATGTGCGCCAGGCCAGGCAAGTCGTGCTTGCGAAGTTCTCGGCAGGGGAGGAGACGGTGCTTGTGCCCGCGCTCGAGCAGGCAGCTGAAGTGGTGACGGAGAGCGTTCAGAAGGGACGGGGTAGAGACGCTCCGCCGGCGTAGATCAGGCGTGCGACAGGGCGCGGGATGGAATGGAGATCGATCTCGCAGTACCCGGAATCCTCCAGGCCGAACGGACTGCCCACGAGCTTAGAACATGGTCGAAACTTAACTGACAGCAGGTAATAGATGAGTCCCATAATTGGCTTCTTTCGTCACGCCTCGGCACGAGGGGCTGAGGTGCTCCGGGGTATCCAACGCGCGAGAAACCTCCACGAAGCGAGCTATCGGCAGCTGCTCATTCGTTTCGCCGAATTGTATGTGCGTCGGAAGTACTCCATACGAGAGATTTTCTATTCCGACCTTCTAGCTCCTCGAGTGACCAGCGAATGGCTCGACCGGAATCTCGGCAAGCAGCGTCAGTTTGATCTTCAAAGTCGGCTTAATCCGAAAGCGTATTGGATACTTACCGAGGACAAGAACGTTTTCTATCGATACTGTGCGGGTTCGGGACTGACCATCCCGCACTTTTTCGGCTGCATTGGCGTCGCCGGATCCGATTCGCCGGCCGCCTTGAAAATGCAGTTATTGCGGAGCGCGGAGCATGTGCTCAAGCATGCGGATGTTGCTGAACTCATCGTCAAGCCGGCGCTCGGCGTGTATGGTCGGGGTGTTGTTGCCCTGCGACGCAGCAATGGGTATTTTGTTGATACTGACGGCGCCCAGCTCAGCGTCCAGGAGATTTGTGATCGCCTCGCCACAACTCACAGCTATACTACTTTTGTCGTCCAGGAACGGCTTCGCAGTCATCCGGAGCTTGAACGGCTAAGCGGCACCGGCAATCTGCAGACGATCCGGATGGTGACCTATGTCTCGCGCGACGGCAAGCCATTTATTGGATGCTGTCAACTCAAAATCATCGGAGAGGATTCGCTGACCGACAACTACGGGGATGGACGCCGCGGGAATATGATCGCCGACATCCCTCTGGCAAAGGGTAAATTGGCAAATGTCTTTCAGGCGGGACGCGACGGGATGGGACGGGTGCTCATAGACCGGCACCCGAGGACCGGTATTCCCTTTCGAGGGTTCTCTATTCCCTTTTGGGACCACGCGTGCCGGTTGGTAGAGAGCGCGGCGCTGGCATTTCTGCCGCTTCGGACTATCGGCTGGGATGTTGCTGTAACCGCGGATGGGGCGGTCCTGATCGAAGGTAACGTAACATGGGATCCGGCCCCCGAGGGTGAAGTGGGGGGGGAGATCATAGGCGCGATCATGGCGGAGATGCGGCCGTGACGCTCGCGCCATAACCGGAGTCGTCGAACTCTCATGAAGACGCTGCCCAGTCAGAATATTCGAACCATCGAAGCTGCTAAGCGATGGAAGTGGCAACATTGGCGCGGCCCAGCTGAGCGGGCATGACTTGAAAATGGTATCGTACGACCGAAGCCGTTCCCCTTTGGTTCGGGGCATTCTCGGACTGGCTAAGCGGGTCGGTATTAGGTACTCCTGCTTCAGAATCTTCGCGATTTCGCTCAAGAGTACGACCGCAACGGACGAGGCACCGCTGCCGAGCGGGTATCGCTTTGCGGAACTATCCCCGGGTGATTTGAGCGCATGTCCTTTTCCAGAACTTCGGGAGTGCGATTGGTACGGCGGTCCCGGCTCGCACGCATTCGGAATCTTCCGCGAGGATGGCGTTCTCGTGTGCGCCCAATGGTTTTGGTTCGGCGAACGATACCAACAACAAAGCTTTTGGCCGCTGGAATCTCACGAGGCCGCTTCCATGCATCTCGTAAGCGCCGCCTCCGAGCGGGGAAAAGGAATTGCGACGCAAATCAAGAAACACAGTGCTGATCAAATGAGGGCCAAGGGTTTCTCCCGACTGTACAGTCGGATTTGGTGGACAAACACTTCATCGATCCGCGTCAGCGAGAAGTCAGGGTGGAGCAACGTTGGCACTATCCTCGAAATCTCATTGCCGGCGCGCTCAAGGCCCTTGCGTTTCGTTCGTCGGAAGCGATCGCTATGATCGGGATAGGAATTGATAAGGTTGCTACCCCTTTGCGAACTCACGGACCGCTGGGCACTGCTTGGCGGGTCCTGTCACTGCCTCTTTCTCCCGTTTTCGTGCGGGCGTTTTTGCATTAGGGGCTTGTCCGACCCAAGTCCGACAAACTCCCAGGTGCTGAAGTCCGGTCAGCCGGTCGCCGTGCACTGATCGGGGCGCCTCTTCGCCAGTACGGCCACCGTGCACCCGCTGGCAGTGCAAAGGGGTTCCTCCGAACCTTTCTGACGTACCTCACTTCTTGCAGACGGGGACCAGCATCGTGGAGTCTCGGTAGTACTGGCAGTCCTTAGGTGGAGTGAGACCTGTAACCTCGTAGAACCGACAATCCGCAAAATTCGCCTCGAGCAAGGCCACATGGTCCGCCGGGAGCTTGCCCGACGTCCCCGAGAAAAATGTGAAGACGCCGCCGGGCCGCAGGTGTGCGGCTGCCTTGGGAATGAACGGAACATAGACTTTGTCCTGATAGTCTTCGGACAAGACCTGATACGTGTCGAAAAGGATCCCGTCAAATAGGCCGAGACCGTCGATGACGTCCTGCCAGAAACCTTCAATGATCTGCACCGGCACTGACTGCTTGTCGGCCCACTCACGCGCCATTTTCAGAACATCGCCATGAGGTTCGATCACACTGTATTGCGAGCAGCCGCTCTGAATGAGATAGCTTGCGGAAATTCCCATCCCGAAGCCAACTTCCAGAACATGTCCCTGATTTTGCGCCGCTTCCTGGGCAAGGGCGCGCATTAGTGGGCGTTCCCACTCCTGCATGATTTCCATACCGCCCACGATGAGCTCTCTCTCGCTGAATTCAGCCGGCTGCTCCAGGTATCCCGCGTGCGTGCCAGGAAGTCCCTTGTTGCGTCGCCGCCACTGCCGGTACCAGGTGTTCGGTGGTGTCGATACCGCCGCCCGAATGCACTTGACGACGGTCTCCCTGAACGTTCCGGATGATTTCATCCTTTCCTCCTGGCTAAAGCAGCATGCAACCAGACCAGCCGGATGCCGCCCTGCCTCATGTACTTCAACAGTCACGATCTTATTTTCACGCAGCGCCTGGCTAAGAGTCAAGTTCTGGCGCAACCGCGCATCAGAGGCGCTCAGGCGAATCGCCGCAGAAACGTTTTCTCAGTTTCCTTGAGCTTCAAGTTCTCGAGGGCCCTCCCAATCGCACCGGGCGCATAGATAGGATGAAGCGTAAGTCCTCGCGGTTCTCCCTCTGGTCGATGATGACCTGCCTGGTTTCTTCGGACCAAGAATTACTGGAGAACGGCGTCCACTAGGCGCTCTGTGAGACAGCTCGCTTTGAACTCCGCCGGCGTCCGATAGCCCAGGCTCGAATGCGGGCGGACCTCGTTGTAGTGCCGCCGCCGCTGGTCGATGCCCACTGTCGCTTCGATCCGGTTCCGAAACTACTGCAGGCTGAGATACTCGTCGCGGAACTTCCCGTTGAAGGATTCATCCGTCGCACTGTGCCACGGCCCCCGTCTCATCCTTCGTCGTGATATGCTCCAGCATCGGTGGCGCATTTTTCTTCCCGGCTGATACGGGAGGCTTGGGGTTGACTTCACAACATTCCCGGAGGGGCACGTCGCCTTTTTCTCTCATCCCGAACTTTGCGGATAACTCCAACGTGACGCCAAGGCCCTGAAAGCCGTACTCGCCTTTCTTACCATAGCGGCTCTTTCGCTTTCTTTCCTGGGCGCCGAGGTAGTCATCAGGTACCAGGTGGAAGCGTGGCCCTTCGAGACGCCGATGGTCGTCCCGCCATACCTGACGCCAAAGGATGCCACCCTTCGCTGGCGGTTCTCGGCGAAGGACGGCAGGAACAGCCTGGGTCTTCGTAACCGCGAGGTCGATGCAAAGGACCCTCAGGACTTCCGAATCCTGTTTCTCGGAGATTCTCTCATATGGTCCGGAGACACCAGTAGCGGGAAGCTCTACACTGAGGTCATTGAGACCAGCCTGAATCAGGCCCTTCGCCGTCCAGCGGCCCGTGTCGAGGTCATCAACGCTGGCATTCCCGGCTATACGACTTATCAGGAGCTGGAGTTTCTGAAGCTCTACGGGCTGGATATGCAACCGGACCTGGTCGTGCTTGGTTTCGTCTTCAACGATCTCTACTATCCGTACCTGCACAAGCCCACCGCAGGCCGGATGCTCGACAGGGAGCCGAGCATCCTGCTCCACCGATTCGATACCCGCACCTTTCCCGGTAGGCTATTCGCGCGAAGCTACCTGGCGCACCGAGTGGTCTTCGAAGGGCGCCGAGGTCTACGGGAGCTCACTGGATATCCGTTCTTCCGCTTCGAGCGGAGCGACGACTTCTATCTGGCCTGGACTCCGTACGGGTGGGACACGACCACACCCCTGCTCAGAGAGATGCGGGACCTGTTAGCGCGACACGGCCGCAAGCTGGCGATCGTGGTATTCCCAGTCGTTGACCAAGTCGACGACGCCTACCGCGCGCTCGACCTGGATCATGTCTTGTATCCACAGCGCCGGATCGGGGGGATCTGCGCCGCCCTTGCCGTGGCTTGCCTCGACTTGACGGAGAGCCTTCATGCCGCCGGTGGGAAGGGGCTCTACCGCGACTACCTTCATCTCAATAAGAAGGGAAACGACGTCGTAGCAGCAGAAATCACACGATTCTTGCGGACTGACGCGAACGCAGGACTCACGGACTGGGCTCCAGTCTACCGACGAACGACTGAGGATCTGGGCTTGTCCGGAGACCCGGCGGGGCAGGGGTCGGCTAGTCTGGGGTGAACGCAGCCTTGTAGTCCAGCCGCAGCCGGGGATCCTGGTCCTCTTTCTTCAGGATGCAATTCTCCGCGACGAGTACCTCAATCTCGGTCCCCATGAAACAGCGAAACGCGTCCTCCGGCGTGCACACGATGGGTTCGCCGCGGACGTTGAAGCTCGTGTTGACAAGGACCGGGCAGCTCGTGCGCGCCTTGAAGGCCGAGAGGAGCGCATGGTAGCGGGGGTTCGTTTCCCGGTGAACGGTCTGGATACGCGCCGAATAGTCCACGTGGGTGACGGCTGGGATGGACGAGCGCGGCACGTTGAGCTTCTCGATGCCGAACAGAGCCTGCTCGGCCGGCGTCATCTCGCGCCGATGCTGCTTGGCCACGTCTGCCACGAGAAGCATGTAGGGGCTGTCGGAGTCGAGGTCGAACCAGTCGGCGACGTCTTCACGGAGCACGGACGGCGCGAACGGCCGGAAGGACTCGCGGTACTTCACCTTCAGGTTCAGCACGGACTGCATTGTAGGCGATCGCGCATCCCCGAGGATCGAGCGAGCTCCGAGGGCGCGTGGACCGAACTCCATCCGTCCCTGGAACCAGCCGACGGCCTTGCCTTCCGCGAGGGCCTCCACGGTAGTCTCAATCAGATGGTCATCGCTCAGGGTGGAGAACCGGGCTCCGAGCTTGGTCAGACGGGCCTCCACCTCGGCCTGGCTGAACGACGGTCCGAGGTAGGCGCCTTGCATGGCATCCAGGGGCTCGGCGGGTGTCCGGGGCTGGTTCCGGAATACGTGATAGGCACAGAGGGCCGCGCCCAGGGCTCCACCGGCGTCGCCGGCCGCCGGCTGGGTCCACACACGCTTGAAGCGGCCGTCCCTCAGGACCTTGCCGTTGGCCACGCAGTTGAGCGCGACACCACCGGCAAGGCACAGGTTCTCGGCGCCGGTCTCCGCGGCGAGGGCGCGGGTCAGACGCAGCACCACTTCCTCGGTGACCATCTGGATCGAGGCCGCGAGATCCAGATGGCGTTGGGTGAGGAGTTCGTCGGGCTGGCGCGGCGGCTCCCCGAACAGCTCGTCGAAGCGGTGGTTCGTCATCCGTAAGCCCGTACAGTAGTCGAAGTACGACAGGTTCAGCCGGAAGGATCCGTCCTCCTTGAGATCGATCAGATGATCAAAGATCCGCTGCGCGTACTTCGGTTCCCCGTAGGGGGCCAGGCCCATCACCTTGTATTCGCCCGAGTTGACCTTGAACCCGGTGTAGTACGTGAACGCCGAGTAGAGCAGGCCCAGCGAGTGTGGAAAGTGGATCTCCTTCCGCATCTCCAGGTGGTTGCCCGTCCCGAAGCTGGCGGAGGTTGTCGCCCACTCGCCCACCCCGTCCATCGTCAGGACCACCGCCTCCTGGAAAGGTGACGCGAAGAAGGCGCTGGCGGCGTGGCTCTGATGGTGCTCGGCAAAGAGGAGACGCCCCTCCCAGTCGTAGGAGGGGGCGTAGGCCTTGAGCTGCTTCTTCAGCAAGGACTTCTGGAACAGCTTCTCCCTGAGCCACAGCGGAATGGCCATGGAGAAGGAAGTGAACCCGCGGGGGGCGAAGGCCAGGTAGGTCTCCAGGAGGCGCTCGAACTTGAGGAAGGGCTTGTCATAGAAGACGACGTGGTCCACCTCAGCGAGGCTGCCTCGGCACGCTTGAAGGCAATACTCGATCGCATGGTGGGGGAAGCCCGCGTCGTGCTTCTTTCGCGTGAAGCGTTCTTCCTGGGCTGCCGCCACGATGCGCCCGTCCTCAACGAGCGCGGCTGCGCTGTCGTGGTAGAAAGCCGAGATGCCCAGAATGCGCATGCGACGAGGCCTCAGAACAAGGTGTAGATGAAAGGCGCCACCGCGCTACCCTTGGCGAGGACGATGAGGGCGCCGAACACGGCCAGCATGAGGATGATGGGGAGAAGCCAGTACTTCTTACGAACCCGCATGAAGCTCCACAGCTCCGCGATGAAGTCGATCATGACGTCCTCAGAACTGCCGGGGCATCGTGTCGGGCGCCGGGCCCGGCGGATGCCGCTCGATCCAGTAGGTGACGGCATCGCGGTCAAACCGAAGCCGAAGCGGATCCTTGCCGAGCAAGCGGCGCACGAGGCCGATGGGGGTCACAGTGGTATAGAACACCAAGCCCATGATCACCGGGCTGATGCAGGCATGGAGGAGCAGCCCGAACCTGAGCCAGAGCCGGCTAAGGGGCGCAAGCACCCTGGGGAGGGCCAGAGCGGCCAAGAAGAAGGCGGCCGCGACGACCAGAGCCCAGCCGCGCACCGATCGGCCACGCATCAGGGGCCAGAGGCCAATAAACGCGAAGAGGACCGCAAAGGTAACGCCGAAGGACCGGTTCGACGAGCCACTCACAACCTCGTCGACGACAAGTCGCTCATGAGTCTTCTGCGTCTGCGCTTTCAAGGCACTTGCCTCGCGGCCTCCGAATTAGCGTAAGAGCAAAAGGCCAACCTGCGACGTGATAGAGCGATTCATACTGTACGCGAGTCTCGTACCAACCCTACCAGCAAAATGGAAGTAGCAAGTAGCCTCTTTCCCGGTCACGCGCGCTTTCGACCCACGACCTGCAGGAATGGGCCGGCCGCCAGCAGCAGGTGGCGGAAGACCGGGACTTCCCGAAGCAGATGGTACAGGCGGACTATTCTGCGCGCCGGACCGGACAAGGCCCGCTGCTCGCACTCCGCCAGGCGAGGGGGAGACATCGACCAGGTCCGCAGGCCCGCTCGGACGACCATTCTCCGGACCTCGAAGCAGGACAGGAGGCGGATGTTCCGGTACGGGATACCCTTCAGCAGCCTCACGTATCGACTCGCGAAGGACCTCGGGACGAAGCCGACTCCCCAGACCCGCACGCTGGGCTCGGGCCCGATGCTGAACCGGTTCGGCGTGGAGAAGTAGCACCAGCCGTTCGCCTTGAGCGTGCGGACGGTCTCGGACAGGATTGCCTGCGGGTCGGCCGCGTGCTCCAGCACATGCAGCCCGACCACCGCGTCGAATGTCCCGTCCGGAAACGGCAGCGCCTCGGCGGAGCAGCACACGAGGACGATGCGATTTCCTGGGGCCACCAGCCTCTTCCTGGCGACGACCAGCCAGCGCAGGGCGATGTCAGCGCCCATCAGGGCGCCGAATCGCGCCTGGGCGGCCGCCAGGAAACCACCGGTGCCGCATCCAACCTCGAGGCAGCGCGCCCCGGTCCATCGCCCGCCCGCCTGGGCATCCATCGTCGCCAGGCAGGGATCGGCCCGCTCCTGGCCGGCCAGCGCGTAGCGGATGAACCGCTCCGCCATCGGACGCGGGACGTCGGGGGTGATCTCCCAGTAGAAGCGGACGAGCGCCTCGAAGGAGACACGCTCGGCCTCCTCGGAGAGCCGGCGGGCCTTGTCGTACTCGTCTTCGAATGAAATGTAGGGATCCGGGAAGAGGCGGAAGTCGGGAATCCCACACACGATCGGATACCGCCGCTGGCAGGCCCGGCAGTGGTAGCCCGCCGGGTCGGAGGCCAGCGGCCCGCGGCAGCTCGGGCAGCAGAAACCGACCCCGTCCGCTCCGCCTACCGCGGCAGGATCCAACTGAGGCCCTTCAGAACTCGGTGGACGAGCGGCACCGGGTGCGTCGTCCGCGCGGCGCCCGTGGCGTGCATGCTGGCGACGTACCAGTCGTACGCTTCGATCAGCGCCTGCGCATTGCTCCGCTCGGGCCGCCAGCCCAGCTCCAGCGTAGCCCGGGAGATGTCGACCACGGAGTCATTGCCGGCGGCGCTCATGTAATGCCACTCGGAGAGGGGGACGATGGCGGCCAGCTCCATGCCGCGCAGCGCGTACCCCGCCAGGCGCCCCGGGACGAAGCGCAGCCGCGCGCCCGTCCCCGCGTGGTCGAGGAGAGCCTGGAGGTCCTCGCGGACCGTCCGGAAGTCCCGCGCTCCGTAGAGAAACAGTCCCTGGGCGTCGGCCGCGGCGAGCAGCCGGATGCCTTCGGCCATGTCGCGGGTGTCGAGCAGCTGGTACCGGTTCCGGCCACTCCCCAGGACGAGGACGGGCCTGCCGAGCCGGATCCACTCGAAGATGATGGCGAAGGCTCCCACGCGCTCGGGCCCGACGAAGGTTTTGGGCCGCACGACGGCCACCTGCAGCCCTCGCACCCGGTACTCGTCCGCCACCCTCTCCGCCTCCGCCCGGGATGCCCTGTACGTGTCGAGCCGGCTCAGAGGCGCATCGCGAAGGATCGGGTGCGCGCGGGCGGGCTTCGTCACGATGGTGGAAGAGATCAGGATGACGCGTCGGACACCCTGAGCGAGCGCCCGCTCGCACACGCACCGCGTGCCCTCAACGTTCACGCTGCGCATCACCAGCGCCGGGTGCCGCGGGGAGGCGAAAGCCGCGTGGACCACCACGTCGATGTCATCGAGGGCGTCAGCCACCGCGTGCGGATCCCGGACGTCGCCGGCGACGTGCTCCACTGCCGGGTCGAGGTCGCCGCCCCGATCCGCCTCGAGGTCGAGCAGCCGGACCTGCGCCCCTTCCCTCCGAAAGGTCCTCGCCAGATGTGTCCCGAGGAAGCCCGCTCCTCCGGTGATCAGCACTCGACGGGGGATCATGGCTCGCTTCCCGGGTAGCCCTGCGGCCGGCCAACGCGGCCAACGAGCCAGGGGCGCACCGCCCGCGCGAGGCGCCTCAAGCGGACATACGTCCTCGCTTCTCCGGAGACAAGGCGCTGGAAGAGGCGGGCATCCCGGAAGTAATACATGTCGAGGCGCTCGAGGGCGAGGAGGTCGCTGCCGGGTCTGGCGAAGTCGAGCGTCGTCGAGCAGGCAAGGGGAAAGTGTGCGGCGGTCAGTCGCTTGACTGTCTCGTTGTGGGCGCCGTAGGGGTAGGCGAAGCTCTCGACCGGGCGCTCGAGGAATTGCTCGATGGCGCGCTTCGAGGCGACGATCTCCTCTTCGGCCTCCCCGCTCGAGACTCGGGTCAAGTCCGGATGGGTGCGGGAGTGGGCCCCGAAGGCCATTCCGGCCTCGCTCATCTCCCTCACCTGCGCCCAGCGCAGGAGGGGACGGCGCTCGACGTGCGCCGGCTGGCTGGGCCAGGAGCTGTACTTGCCGCAATAATCCGTCACGAGGAAAATGGTGGCCATGAATCCGTACCGCCGGAGCACGGGGTAGGCGTGCTGGTAGAAGTTCTCGAACCCGTCATCGAAGGTGAGCACGACCGCTCCGGCCGGCACGCGCCCGCCACGCAGCTCGTCGGCGGCCGCGGGGAGCGAGAGCGTGCGGATGCCGGCCTCAAGCAGGGCACGCATCTGCTCGGCAAACACGCTCGGCGTTACGGATATGACGGATCCGCTGTCGTCGAGCGAGTGATAGGTGAGGATGGGAAGCTCACCGCCTCCCCGGGGTCCCGCGTCCCTACCGAACATGCTGACAGCTCGCTCCCGTGCCGGCCAGGTATCCGCACGCCTCTCCGACGGCCCAGGCGAGGATGGCCAGGAGGGAGATTGGAAAGGACAGGGCCAGCTCGGCGAGGCGCCGCCGCTTTCCCAGCGTCTTCCGCAGCATCCTGGCTGTGAGAACGATCGGAAGGGCGGGGGCCGCCGCGACGTACCAGGGCCGGCGCAGCCGGGACAGCTCCCGGAGCCGCATCCCTGCGAAGCAGCGTCCACTATGAAACCGATGGAGCAGATACGGGACGAGGCGAAAGGATTTCCGGTAGTGGACCACGATGGACGGCGTCGAGTGCAGGCGGATGCCCTCGGCCTGGATGCGCCGGCACCAGTAGGTCTTCCAGAACTCAGGGGCGACGAACTCCTTCCCCCGCTCCAACACCCACCGCTTGACCGAGATGTTGTTGCCCGGCAATTCGTTTACGGCGCCCTCAACCAAGGGTCGCATGAACTGGCCGTAGTCACAGAAGTATGCGGCCCAGTTGACCATCCGCCGCAGCCCGTCCGGCTCCACCGAGCCCCCGATCACCGGGTGCGGCGCCGCATGGGCCTTGAGAATCTCCGAGACCCAGTCCTCGGCCACCTCGCAGGTCGTATCCGTGATCGCGATGATCTCCCCGCTCGCTCGCGCGAGGGCGGCGCCGAGGAGGCCCGGCAGTGTCGTGGCGCCGGGCAGGCGCATGACGATGAACCCGGAATAGGTCCGGTCGATCTCCTCCGACCGCTCCTCGTCGGAACTGTAGGCCAGGATGATCTCCACCCCCGGCTCGACGCGCTTCGCCGAGGCAGCCAGGAGCGAGACCGGTCTACTGGCTGGCGGGCCGTCGGCCGTCATGATCACCGACAGGAAAGGAGGCGCCGCCGTCATGCCTCGGGGCCTCGAAGATACCCAAGCAGCTCGCCACAGCTCCACGCCAGGAGGAACAGCGCCAGAACAGGAAGAGAGAGGATGAGCTTCGCGCGGTGCCGGCGCTTGCCGAAGACCTGTCGCGCGATCCGGACGAGGAAGACGATGGGAATGGCCGGGGATAGCGCGATGTAGAGCGCGCGCAGGTACCACCGCAACCGGGAGGCCCGCTCCCGGCCGAACTGCATCCCGTGCCAGAAGCGCTGGGTCACGAAGCCCCACAGCCCGAACGAGCGCTTGTGGGACACCACGACGGAGGGCGTCAGCAGGAGCTGGAGCCCCGCCTTCCGCAGTTCCGCGTGGACAGCCAGCTCCCAGAAGCCATTCCGCCAGGCCTGCTGGCACTGATCGATGTGCTCTCGCTTGTAGGCGGCATTGTCCCCAGCGATCTCGCGAACGAAGGCCCGTTCGAAGGGGAGCATGTACTGGCTGTAGCGACAGAAGTAGACCGCCCAGTCCACCAGGCCCGCTGACTCGGCGCTCTCGATGGCTCCGCCCACTGCCGCCGCCGTCCCGTCGTGGGCTTCCAGCATGGCCCTCACCCAGTCCCGCGCCGGCACGAAGTGGGCGGTGGTGATAGCGACAATTTTCCCGCGGCTCTCCCGGATTCCCTGACCCCAGAGCTCCGGGATAAGGGCGGCCGGCGGCGCCACGATCATCCGCACATCGGGAAAGTCATCCTTCACGATCTCGGTGCTTCCGTCGCGGGAGTTATCGACCACGAGGATGTCGACCTCGGCGCCCCGCCCGTGCTCAACCAAGACGGCAAGACACTCCCGGATGCTCGCCCGGGCATTGTTGGATGCGACCACGATGGACATTCGAGGCGCGCGCGTCATAGGGTCCCGCGCGGCCCCAGCCACATGGTTTCACCGGTGCTCGCCGACTCGTAGGCGGCGACCACGATCCGAAGAAGATCTCGGGCGAAGCGCGCCCGCTCGTTCGACCGGTCCCCGCGCGAGATCGCCTCCAGGAGGCTCTGGAGATTTAGGGCGGTGGCCGGCGCCACGGCGTTCCTCGGTTCCCGGGCAATGACCCTCGAGCGACCCCCGGACTCCACCCGCGCTTCGCCCCCCTTGACGAGGCTGAAGCGAGCTGCCGGCCGGCACAGCTCTCTCGACCACTCCAGACCGAACCGCGCCACACCCCCGTAGGAGATCCGCACGGAAGCCTCCTCGCAGTCCAGGCGCATCTCGAGATAGCGCATCGGGGCGTGGCTGATCCGGTTGAAGGCCAGCGTGGCGAGTCCGCCGTCCGGGAAGCGGAGCGTGACCTGGGCGAGCACATCGGCTTTGATGTCTAGCCGCGGGTGGGGGATATGCGCGCTCACCGAGAGGGGGAGCGCGCCGAAGAAGAAGCAGACGAGGTCGAGGGCGTGCGTGCCGAACTCGTAGAGGACCGATTGCACGAGCCCGGCCCGCCAGTTCCGCTCCATGGCCGGAGGGTGGAACATCTGCTGCCAGCACTGGACGAAGTAGAGGGGGCCGAACTCGCCCGCCGCCAGCCGCGCCTGGGCCACGCGGTACATCGCCATGAACCGGTACTGGTTGTTCACGCGCACGAGGAGCCCCTTGTGATCGGCGGCGGCGATGACCTCGTCTGCTTCGGCCACGCTGCCCACGAACGGCTTCTCGCACAGCACGTGAGCCCCGTGATCCAGGGCGAGGAGGCAGAGATCCCGATGGGAAGCGGGCGGCGTGCCGATGATGACCACATCGGGGCGCTCGTCCGCCAGGAGGCTCGGCGCGTCCGGGTAGAGGCGGGGCACTCCGAAGCGGCGCCCGACCTGTTCCCGCCTCGTCGCATCGGGCTCGCACGCGCTCGTCACCTCGACGCCGGGCAGGGAGGCGCAGGCCGGCAGGTGGATGCGCTCCGCGGCCTCGCCCAGGCCGAAGATCGCGACCCGGAAGGATGGGCGGTTGCCGGAGTCCGTCATCGACCCGCGCTCCTTCCGGGCACCTCGAAGGCGGCGAGGGTTGCGGGCGGCGTCGCCTGCGGAATCATGGACAGCTCGGCGAGTGGTCGGAACCCGTCGCTCTGCTTCAGGCGCTCGGCCAGGGCCTCGTTGTTGAACACGAAGAATGTCCGCACTCCGAGCCGCGACAGCTCCGCGGCGAGCAGCGCCGGGTCCTCCGTCGTCGTGCTCCCGTACGATGGCTGGTTCATCGTGTAAGCCAGGTACACGGTGTAAGGCCAGTAGTTGCCGGCAATGGGGCCCTTGAGCGTGGCCCCGCGCCGCCCGGCTTCCTCCTCAAGCTGAGCGGCCAGTCGGCCGAAATTCGCGCGCGGCTTCTGGTAGCGGTAGAGCAGCCAGTGGCTGCCCACCTGGGCGTAGCTGAACGCCACGACCAGCGCCGCGAGCGCCACCCAGCGGCCGCCCGGCACTCGGCGACCGTCGGCGTGCTCGGCGTCGCGGGTGAACACCCTGACGAATTCCTCGACCAGCCCGAAGGTGAGGACCATGAGCAGACCGGCGATGGGCCAGAAGTACCTCTCCTCGCGGGCCCAGAGCGGCAGATACGCGACCGCGTACAGGACAACGGTGAAGGTCCCCCAGAGATAGCGCGCCGCCGATGCGCTGGCGCGGCCGCGGAGCAAGCCGACGAACGCGCTGCCGAGGAGGGCGGCCAGCGCCAGATGGAAGTAGTCGTAGTCCGACAACTGGTTCCGGATCACGATCAAATTGGCCAGGATGACCTGCAGGCGGCCGGATCCGGCCACAGCATGGGCCGGTCGCGACGTCGCGCCGGGAGACCGCGCGTAAAGCTCGTCGGGCGCCTCCCATGCCGTCAGCCGCCCGGGCTCGACGGGCGAAAGCGTGAGCTCTGGCGGAAAGGGCGCTGCCTCCAGGCTTCGTGCCCCGCGGCTGACGGAGCCCGGCATGTTGCCGGGGCCGACTGCCGTGCTGATTGTCAGCCGGCCGTACTTCATGAAGAGCACGCCGACCCATGGCGCCGCGAGAACCAGGAATCCGAGCATCCCCGCCAGCGCCACGGCGACGTATCGCTTCCGCGAGTGGAGACCGGGCTGGGCCCAGGCACGGAGGCCGACGGTCCCCAGGAAGTGGGTGATGAAGAAGGGGAATGCAAAGGCCTTCGCGAGGTAGGCGAGCCCTCCCAGGAGCCCGCATGCGAAGCCCCGAGCCGGCCTGGTGGTGACCGCCGGATCCGAGACAAAGTAGAAGTAATACGTCAGCACGACGGCCAGGAGCAGGTCGGCTCTGATCTCCATGCTCCAGGTCAGCACGCTCACCGCCGCGGCCACGATCAGGAGCGTCCGGGTGATGGCGTTTTCGAGGAACCGGCGGCCCAGGAGTGCCACCCCGACCACCCAGGCCATCGCCAGAAGCACACCCAGCAGCTTCGTCGCCAGCAAACCCGGCACCCCCACCGCGAGCCACGGCATCAGCAGCCAGGAGTACAGCGGCGACCAGTAGCCCGACACGGCTTTCGCGACATCACCGCTCAGGTAGTAGCCCGCGATCCGGAGGTATGCGACACCGTCCGGGTTGATCAGGTCCGAGAAATGAAACGCCATCGGGACCATGATGGCCCCGTAGGCCGCGAGGGCCACCACGGGCCACCGCCTGCGTGCTAGCCGGATGCTCGCCTCACCCATTCTGACTCTCCCAAGCTCCCTCGCGTCGCGTGTCCCGGGGGCGCCCTGCCCAAGCGCGTTCCGCGCCGCGACCAGGCCCGGCGCTCCCGTCACCGGGGCGGACGGGCATCATGATTTCGTGACGAAATAGATCCTGCCCTCGCCAGACGGAACAGCATACGCGTGAACTTCGAGTACCCGGGCACCAATCGCGCTCAAGAGCTCCGCCTCTTCCACCTCGGGAATCGCGGTCATCCGCATCGGGTCTGGGCCCAGCCGCTCGTGGAGAAATTTCCTGCCGACAGTGCCAGAAGTAGAGAACCCGGTGGGGCCTTCCTCCGAGGAATCTCGAGCCGAGCACCACGTCGGCCTTATCGGTCCGCAATGGTTCCAAGAGACCCCGGAGCTCCATGGGGTCGTACTCGAGATCGGCATCCTGGACGGCGACAAAGTCTCCGGTAGCCTCACGAAACCCGGTCCGAAGCGCCGCTCCCTTCCCCTGGTTCTTTGCATGGCGGAGCACTCAAATCTCCGGATGCCTTGCGGCAAGCCTTTCGGCGATCGCGAGGCTCCGGTCACGGGAGCAGTCGTCCACAAGGATCACTTCCACGGAAAGAGCTTCATCTTGGATCTCTAGGACCCGGCTCACGCAGGTCGCCAGAGTCTGCTCCTCGTTGAAGCAGGGGATGACAATGGAGAGTTTCACCGGCGCGAACGACTCCTCTCCTCTCACCGCTTTACTCATAGCTATGAAGTCGACGAGTTCAGGAGCGGAGGCCGGAAGGCGCCGGGTGATCGGTCTTGCCTGCCGCCTTTCTGGCAATCAAGAGCACGTTCTTCCCTATTGGAGGCGTCACAACACTTTCGATCAGCCTCGTGGCTGGCACGACAAGCCGATCGTACAAGGATACACTGGCGCTGGCCATCGGGTTTCGGAGCAGAACGTAGTTGACGTACCAAGGAATGACGCCGACAAGATCGAAGTACCTGGCCCTCCCGAGGGCACACCCGCGATCATGGAATGGTCTCTCTTGTAACCAAATGCGGTGCCGTCAGTGGGCAAGGAAGGTTGTGATGCTGCCTGGAGGCAAGGCTGTCGTGAAAGTTGATCCAACAACGGGAATGCGCGCTAGCACTTCCCAATTCTCAGTTTTGCTGGTTCGAATTGGCTCGACCTCTCTGATGCCTGTGATTCCTTTGAGATCAAAGTGGACTTTCTTTTCGGTAGATGCGTTGTTGATAGCTACCGCGACGAGATTCTGACCATCCTTGTAGGCGGTAACCTTGATGGCGCGGTCGTTCGTGTCAGCCTTGATGCGACGAGATCCCGGCGTCACGAATCGCGAAAACTGCCCCATAACGTAGTAGTGTTTGTTCCGTTCGTAGCCAAGGTATCGACTCCCGTCATGCTCCAGTGTTATTAGATCTCTCCCCCCACTGAATCCAAACATATAGTCGACTGCACTCACGCTATAGTTCGAGATGAGAGCATGCATCGTATTGGCCCAAGTGAAAGGATCGCCCTGGGAATACTCGGTCATCCACAAGGAAATACCGTACTGCTCGCTGAGCCTTTTCATCTTTATGGCATTAGTGATCGGCTCGTCGTAAAGATGGAAAGCCAGGGCCTTGACGTACTGGCGAGCATCCGGATCAGCGAGGATGATTCTGCTACGCTGATAGGCCTGGGTGGCATTCAGGTCATCCGGAACTACGATCTTTGTGTTTATCCCCTCCGCTTGTAGCTTCGGTCCAAGGAGCTTGATCACGTTTCTGATATATTCGCCGGACCAGGTGCCGCTTCGCTTATACCCCGGCTCATTCATGATGGAATAATACGGTAACTCCAGGCCGTTGTCGCGCCAACGCCTGATAACGACCATGGCCCATTCCACGTATTCCTTTGGATTCGCCTCTGTCATCCAAGGCTCCAGGTTCCCCGGAGAAAGCCACCAGGTCGTGAGTCCACGCGCTCTGGCCCTGCTGACATAATCGAAAAAGCCGTCATTCCTTTTCCACTCAAAGAAGAACTTTGAAAGATCAGTTACCTCCGGGTCGGCATTGTCATTCACCGGCTCGAGCTCCACCGGATAAATGCCAGGCCGGACGCGGGTAAACCCCAGGTCCACGTATAGACGGTCTAAGATTTCGTCCTGTTGGGCTGGGGTCATGATCAGCCCCTTAGTTCGATCGTAGCTATTGTCTGGGCCACCGATAAGATGAGGATCATCAAAAAGTCTCTGGGAGGAGCCAAAGCCATCCATGACCTGGTAAGTAACACTGGCATCAATTCTAACCTCAGCTACTGTCCCATTCTTTTGATTTGTCTCCCTGACTAGATATCCCGCGGAAACAAGCAAAAGCGAAACTAGAATGAACCATTTATTAATGGATCGAGCAGTCGTCATTTGAGTCTCCTGGGATCAAATTGACTCCCTGGTTTCCCACGGGCGCCAGTATGGACCATGGAGAGAGTCCTTACCGGGCCCCCATTGTTATTCGGCTTCTAGATCCGCATTTCTCAATTGTCTAAGCATACGGACTCTCTGCGCCTGAACGCGTCAGCCTTCGCTGGACGCACGATGGGATGAAGCGGCTGGCCCCCCACTCGACGTGGTGGCATAGACTCTGCCCCACCGGGAGACACCGCGCTCTACAGGCGCACTGAGGAGGGGCCAGCCATGGACCATATTGGCATTGACGTCCACAAGAAGGAAAGTCAGATCTGCATCCCGGCAGAGGGGGGCGAGCTGCTCGAGCAGCGGATCCGCACCGAGCCCGAGCGCTTCGCCGCCGTGCTCGACGCGCGGCCCCAGGGGTGGATCCTGCTCGAGGCCTCGACCGACAGTGGATGGGTGGCACGCTGCCTCGAGGCCTTGGGCCACAAGGTCATCGTCGCCGATCCCAACTTCGCCCCCATGTACGCCACCCGCACGCGCAAGGTGAAGACCGATCGGCGGGACGGGCGCGCTCTGGCAGCCGCTGCTGCAAGCTCTCTCCGTGGAGTCAGAAAACTTGACACTCTTGAAAGGCTCGATTCGGGAGCAAAAAGGCCGGTAACTGATGGTCACGAATAATGAAAATCCACACCCGCACCCGTCTATCCGCCCCGTATGGCGGCAGGCCGACGGCAGGCCGACGAGAGCAGACGTGGGCTGGGAGCGAAGGGCCGAAAAGGGCCTTTATGCTTCCTACGAACCGAATCACAGGCGCTCGCGGGGCCCGATCGAAGGGGCGTCCGTCGCGTGGAGGGCCCGAGAAGAAAGATACGCCAGGTCCCGGCGCGTGCAAAACTGGTCGTCAGCGCCATGCACACAGGGCCGGCCGTTCTCGCTCCGCAGTCGGGTGCCCGCCGTCGGCCTTGGCAGTTGAGCCTCCGGGACCGCGTCGTCTTCACGACGCTCCTCGTCGTCGCCGTCTTTGGGCTGGCAGAGACGGCGACAACCCTCTGGTCGCTGGCGTCTTCTCGCGAGCCCGATCGGTACTGGATCTTCGAGGAGCCGGGGCGGACGGTTCACTTCGATCCAGTGCGCGGTGTGCGCCTGACACCGGTGGCGTCGCGCTGGGCCGGCATCGCCCATGGACAGGTCCAGTACGTGCGAGTCCTCCGCGGAAACGCCCAGGGGTTCCACGACCGTGACGATTTCTCGCCCGGCCGACGCTCAGCCGGGACGCGACGGATCGCCGTCTTCGGCGACTCGTTTACTGCCGCCCTTTTCCTCGAGCGGAGCTGGCCCGACCGCGTCGAGGACCTCCTGCGCGGCCGCGGCCGCGACGTCGAGCTCCTGAACTTCTCGATGGACGGCGCCGGCCTCGCTAACTGGTGGAGTGTCCTGACCCGCCTTGTCGACGCCGAGCCCTATGAGCTCGACGGCGTCGTCTTCGCCGTGTTCCCCCCCGACCTCCGCCGGCGCTTCACCATGACGGACGCCCAAGGAGGCGGCAAGCCCACGTTCGGACGCGTCCCGTCGTGGGATCCCTCCACGTATCCGCGCTCGCTCGAGGAGGCCCGCCCGTATCTTGCCTCTTTCCCCAACAGCTACGTTGTCTCGAGCGCCGAGTTCGACGGTATCCTGCGCGGCGAGCGCCGACCCTCGCGCCCGCTGCGACCCGAGCTCACTCGACGGCTGTGGCTGGGACTTCGACAGCTCGGGCGGCTCCCCGCCCGGGACGACCCGGAGGCCGACGCAAGGCTCGATGACGGACGCCGGCCGCTGATCGAGGACATGCGGCGCGTCCTGATCGCGCGCGGGCTCCCCGTCGTGGTGGTGCACGTCCCGTTCCGCGACGATCTCGAGCTGAGACGAGCCCCTCGCTCGCCCGCTGCAACGCGGCGCTTCGCCGAGATGCTGGGCGCCCGCTTGGTCGACGGCTCCCAGGCCTTCGCCGGAGTCCCGCGCGAGGACATCCCAGCCTACTGGTTCCAGTACGAGGGCCACTGGAATCAGCGGGGGTCCGACCGCTTCGCCGAGTACATCGCAGCCCTTCTTGCGGACTGGCCGGCGCGCTGAACGGCGCGGGCAACGCGCGCCTGGCGCCCGATCAGCGCGACAGAACCTCGCGAGACCGGAGGCCACCGCCATGCTCTGTAGTGAATCCGAACGGCAAGACAGGAGAGGACGCCGCGACTTGACAGGTGGTGTCCCGCTTGATGTGGAAAAGGTGATGGGTGTTCTTCCGGCTCTTCGTGAGGTTCACGGTAGCACGCTCTGAAAACGGAGGCCCGCAGTTGGCTCAGGAGCGACATTGGTGGCTCGGGCCATACCGTGGTATCCCCCCAATCGGGTGCTCATGCCGCTGGCTGCATCCGCGTGCTGATGACGGTGGCGATCTTTGTGTAGCCGTCGATCTTGCGGAGCGTGATCTGCCCGCTCGCGACGAGGCCGAAGAGCAGGATCAGCGCCGCGTCCTCGGTCGGCAGGGCGGCTTGCGTCTTCACCCGCCGGCGGAATTCCCCGTTGAGCCGCTCGATGACGTTGGTGGTGCGCAGGGTCTTCCACTGCGCCGTGGGGAAGCTGAAGAAGGTCAGCAACTCCTCGCCCCCCTCCTGGAGGCTGCGCACCACGCCCGGGCAGCGCGTGCCCCAGGTGCGCTCGAACTGCCGGTAGGCTGTCCGCGCCGCGTCGCCACTCGCCGCGTACACGATGCGATGGAAGTCCTCTCGGAGGTCATCGAGCGCGTGCTTGGGCGCCTTGCGCTCGAGGTTGCGCAACTTGTGCACACAACAGCCCTGCACGGCCGCCAGCGGCCAGACGCGCTCGACCGCCCGCCGCAGGCCCGGGTTGCCGTCGATGATGCACAGCATCGGGGCCTTGAGGCCCCGGGTCGCCAGGGCGGCGCCAAAGCCGTGCCACGCCTCCGCCGACTCGCTGCTGCACAGCTCCAAGGCCAGCAACTGCTTGCTGCCGTCGGCGAGCACCGCGACCGCCGTCAGCACCGGTGCGCGCACCACCTTGCCCGCACTGCGGACGCGCAGGGCCAGCGCGTCGAGGTACAGGTAGACGACGTCGAGCTCGGCCAGGGAACGGGCCAGCCATTCGGCCAGCCCGTCCTTGAGCGTGGCGACGACACGCGAGACCGCGCTCTTGGAGAGCGGCGCCGCTTTGAGCAGCGGCTGCAGGGCCCGCCGGATCCGCCGCGTGTTGCCGCAGGCCAGGTAGGTGCCCACCACCGCTTCGTTGACCTCCCGCACCCGGCGCTGGTAGCGCGGCAGGAGCGCCGAGGTCCATTCCTGCTCGCCCGCCGCCGCGAAGAGCGTCCCCCGGGGGAGCGTCAGCGCCAGCGGCCCCGTCGGGCCCGTCAGCGTGCGGCGCTTGACGCCATTGCGGTACCCCCGCCGCGTCCCACTGCGTTCGTAGGGGGCCGCCTCGAGCGCCGCCGCCAGTTCCGCGTGCACCGCCGCCTCGATCGCGCCCCGAACCTGGGCGTGGATCAGCTCCCTCAGGGAGACGGGCGCAATCTCCGGCACTCGCTCCGACTTCTTGATACCCTTGGCCATGGCGCATTCCTCCGCTGGTCGCCCTGCCGGGCGACCGGTTGGTGGTGGTTCACCTTCTCCACCGGAAGAATGCGCCACTTCTCTTTTCAACACCGATCGGGACACGACCGCGATTGACGGTCAGGCCCGGAGCCAGGGGAGGTGTCGCATGAAGTTCGACATGATCTTGGTACACGCCCCCAGTGTGTACGACTTTCGATCTCGCGACGACATCTTGTTTGCCTACCTGAGCAATTCCGACAGCGTGCATATTAGCCCGATCTTCGAGATGCCGCCGGTTGGCATTCTGGCCATAAACCAGCACTTGCAAAAGTGTGGTTTCGTGGTCGAGTTCTTCAATGTGGCCTCGCAGATGTTACGGCACCCGAACTTCGACGTGGAGGACTTCTTCAAGAAGTCACCGGCCGACTACCTCGGGATTGACCTGCATTGGCAGGTCCACACGCACGGCGCCCTAGAACTCTTCAAGCTGTACAAGCAGATCCACCCGACGGCGAAGACGGTGGTAGGCGGGATTGCGTCCACCTACTACCACGAGGAGCTCATCACCTATCCGCAGGTGGACTACGTCGTCCGCGGCTACGACACGCTCCTTCCGGTGGAAATGCTGCTGAGAGCGGCCAATTTGCCCCGCGAGCTGGCCAAGGTCCCCAACCTGACCTGGAAGGACAACACCCAGGTTCAAGTTAATTCGATGACGCATGTCCCGCAGACCTACACGGCTGCGGTTGACTGGAGAAAAGTGTTCTCCGGGGATCGCAAAGGCATGACGCCGTACAATCTGGTGATTCCCCAGGCGGGCTGCGAGTACAGTTGCCGCTGGTGCGGTGGTAGCCGCTACTTCTTCCAGAAGTACATGGGACTCGAGAAGGGCGCATCGCGGGTGCAGAAAACCCCGGAGACGCTGAAGGCGGAATTGGAAAGCATCGCCGCGGCCACGGGCGGGGGACATACCGTCACCATGATCGATTTCTGGCACGAGTATCCCGCGCTCTTCGAATTGGCCACCGACGTTTTCATGGACGACAAGATCGATTGCGTTCACTTCAGCTTGCACAGGCTTCCCACTGTGGAAAAGGGCCGTCGGATGGCTGTCCCAGCAAAGGCAGTGATCGAATTGTCGCCCGATTCCCATGACCTGGAAGTGGCGAAGGCGAGCGGACGCGGCAGATACACAATGGAACAGATGGAAGATTTCATTGATGCTCTCATCGACGACGTGTATTCGTTCGAGATTTACTTCATGCTGGGTCTTCCCAAGCAAACCCCTGCCAATATCGACGCGACGGTGGATTACTGTGGACACCTGCTGGAAAAGTACAGGGGGAAACGGGTGACGCCGTACGTCTGCCCCATGCTGCCATTTCTGGATTCGGGCAGCGAGATCTACGAAAACCCGGAGACTTGGGGCTACCGCCTCTTCCACCGTACACTGGAGGATCACCGCCGGGCTCTGCTTACTTTGAACTGGAAGGACCGGCTCAATTACGAGACCCAGTGGCTGAGCCGGGAGCAGCTCGTCGACTCCAGCTACGACGCCGTGCGGAAACTCACGCTGCTGAAAAAGCAGTACGGTATCTTGCCGAATTCGATTGCGCACTCGATTGTGAGACTCATCGATTACACGCGCGAACTCCTGAAGGACATCGAGGGTTACCAGGGCATGCCTGAGGGACGCGAGAAGAACGTGATGGCCGATGGGTTGAAGCAGAAGGTTTTAGAGTACAATCGGCGGCAGTTCAAGACGATTCGGAGCCAGCAGCGGCCGATCGACCTTGGCTTCTCGAGACAACAATGGTTCGACACCGAAGAGGCGTTCGGAAAGGTTTTGAGGGGTGGCCCGTCCTTGTTTGTGGCGAGTGCCGCGCCGGAGCGCGCGGCCGGCCCCATGCCGTGCGCCAGCACGGACGTGGTGCGAATCCAGGGCAACTAAGCCCGGGATCTTTTCCAGGTTCGTCGCCTTACATCCGAAAAAGGGAGGATTGTACGTGGACGCCGAAACAGCCGTGCGGGGTTTTGTTGAAAGGAACTTCCTCAGCCGAAAGGGCAAGAAGACATTGTCGAACGACGAATCCCTTCTCGATTCGGGGCTCATCGATTCTACCGCAATCTTCGAGCTAGTCGGTTTCCTGGAAAAAGAATTTAATATAGAGGTTCAGGACGAAGACATAGTCCCGGAACACTTCGAAACCGTGAACAACCTGGTTGCGTTCATCCAGAGCAGGCAGAAGAATTGAACTCTGCAGAACGGGCCGCCTCGGCGAGCCGTGCGGGGCAGTCGCCGGGTTCGGCTCCAACTCCCAAATTAATGTGTCTGGGTGACCTCGCCTATCTGCTGGGTGGAATGGTGCCCCGGCAGTGGATGTACGCGCTCACTAGGCTGCAGGGCAGAGTGCAAGCGCACGCGCGGAGCCGGGCGCGTGCGGCGGTTGAAACGAACTTCCGTCTCACGTTTGAGCCGAAGCTCAGCGCGGAGGACATCAAGCGGATGACGCGACAGTATTTCGAGTCCAGGCAGCTCCGCAGGCTCTTGGTCTATCTCTTTCCCCGGCTCCGGCCTGCGGAGAAGGAAAGGCTTTTCCCCATCGAGGGCCTGGGCCGGCTCGACGCTGCCCTCGCGCAGGGGAAGGGTGCGGTCCTGGTCGGATCCCACCTGCACTCGATCGTGACGCTACTGATGAAGGGCCTGCTGCGGGAGAAGGGTTACGATGCGCGTGTAGCTTTGCCTGTACCCGTCGTCCCGTACGCCCCGACTCGCTTCCACAAGATGCTGGATCGGGGCTCCGGCAAAGGGCTCTGGGACGATCCTCGCGGGCACTTCTACGCCCAATTCAATATCCGGCCGATCGTGCGCGCGCTGAAGCAGAATGCGGCTGTCATCCTGATGGGTGATGGGTGGCACTCAGCTTCGTTCGTTAAGGCGAAGTTCTTGCGGCAAACCGTTGATTTCACCACAGGGCCGATGGGCGTCGTTCGATTCACTGAGGTGCCGGCGATTCCTTTCTTTGTCACCGGAGTGCCCCCTGACAAGCTCACGATCTCCCTCGAAGAGCCAATCGCTCTCATAAAGACCAATGATCCTGAGCGCGACCTGACGACCATGGTCGGCGACTACGTGCAACGCCTGGAAACCCACCTGCTTCACAATATTCCCGCTTGGGAGCACTGGATCGAAGATCGCGCGCTCGAGCAGATGGCGACGATCCTCGAGAAGCCCTTGGCGGAGCGGTACAAGTTGTAGAGAATCGGCCGGCCGCGTCGCACCCCGTCAGTCATTCCCTCGCGTTCGCGGGAGCGATAGCCAAAAATAGAAGCGCTCTCGGGAGAAGCCGGGTCTATGATTAGAGCTTGTCTCATCCTGCTTGGTGAAGTTTGTCTGGCAGGCGGCGGAGGAGGGGAAGTTCTGGGAGTACCACGACCTGCTCTTCGAGAAATCGCCGCGCCAGGCTCCCGACGACCTCAAGCAGTACGCGAATGATCTCAAGCTCGACTCCGCGACGTTCGCCCAGTGTCTGGACAGCGGCAACCAAGAGGCGGCGGTGAACCGCGACGTCCAGGATGGGGCGCGCCACAGACCACAGCGAGATCAGAAGGCCGGCGCGTAGGGCCGCATCAGCGTCACCACATCGCCGAGGCGGATGGGCGCGTCGGGACCGCCCACCAGCTCGAAGAACCGCCCGTTGATGACGAGACGCGAGTAGGGCCTGGTCGAGAGGCCATCCGGGTTGAGCAGCAGGTCGGCCACGTCGTAGGCCCGGGTGAGGGCGGGCAGGAGCTCGCGCACCGCATCCCCCTCGAACTCGAAATCCGCGCTCCCGAACCCGACGTGGCCCCCGAACTCGCCGATGGACCTGAGCGCGATGCGCGTCGGCTTCAGGGGCTCACCCCGCCGATCCCCCTCCCACGGGCGGGAACACGTCCAGATGCTGGACGTCGGTGATGGGCGTGTCGAGGCCGTCGACGTGGCGGATATCGCGGCCGTCGAGCACCACGGCCACGTGGCCCACGAGCGCGCCGCCGGCGTCGAAGATCGAGGGCCCGAGCGCGGGGTGCTTCGCGACGAGCGCGCGAAGCGCGTCGGCCACCGTGGACCCCGGCTGCGTGTCCACCGTGACGGCTGACCGTCCCACCGCCCGGGGGAGCGTGGCGTGCACCCGGATTTCCATCGAGGTGATTCTACGGCGGCCGCACGCGCCGGGCAATACCGCGCGCGTCCTGGAGCCGCCCGCGCCGGAACCGGGTGGAACATCGGGCGCGCGCCCGCAGCTCAGTCGGAGAGGCCGTCACCATCCCCTCCCTGGCCCTTCGAGCGCTCGAGCCATGCGATCCCTTCCTCCTTGAATGGCGTCCCGCTTCACCGTATCGTTCTCGCAGGCTTCCGTCCACGGGGTTCTGCGCCTCGACCGGCCAGACCCGCTGGAGACCCCCATGAGATGCCCCCGCTGCCAGCAGGAGAACCTGCCTCAGGCGAGATTCTGTCACCAGTGCCGCCACCAGTCTCGGCTTCTCACTCGTCAATCGCGAAACCGGCGAGCTGGTCGAGGGAGCAGTTCCTTAGGAGAAGGAGGACAAAGGACCTTCTCGGGGCGCCCGCGCTGGGCGCCATCCGTCGGTGGCCGCCGGGGGTCGACGCTGGGCGGCGAACCCCGGGCGACATGGCCGATGGAAACGAGGGATTTTTACTGAACGCCGACTGCTGCAAGCTCTCTCCGTGGAGTCAGGAAACTTGACGCTTTCGAAAGGCTCGATTCGGGGCAAAAAGGCTGGTAACTGAGGTCACGAATAATGAAAATCCACACCCGCACCGGTCTATCCGCCCCGTATGGCGGCAGGCCGACGAGAGCAGACGTGGGCTGGGAGCGAAGGACCGAAAAGGGCCTTTATGCTTCCTACGAACCTCCCGCGTGGGACTTGACTCCCACTCCCGCTCGGTGCTCTTCTTCTTCATGGGCGGTCTCTCCTTCGGCGGGCGTGGTCAGCGCCCGCGGCTCGCGCTGTGGTCACCCGAAGGCTACACCGCCTTCACTTCGATACGGCCACGGCCTCGGTGCTCTCCGCGCACGAGCTCCGGCTGCACCCGATCACGACGCCGGCCTACAGCCCAGAGAGCAACGGCCTCGCCGAAGTGTTTGCGGCGCCGAACTGCGCGATGCCGAAACCGTGCTCGCCCAGCTGGGTGGCTGGATCGAGGATTACAACCGGCAGGCGCTGCATTCGGCGCTCGGCATGCGCTCGCCGGCCGACTACCGGGCGAGCCTCGAACTCGCACCCCCATCCGTCTAGGGAATCGAGGAGCAGACCAATGCACACCATCGCGCTTGCAGACATTCAGAAGCAGGTTGCACTCCTGCAGATCGCGGAGCGCTTTTTCGATTCTGTCACGCTCTTCGCTCTGTTCGAGACCGGCGTCTTCAAGATCTTGTCCTCCGGCCCTAAGACATTGCAGGAGATCCAGGAGAACATCGGCGGCGACGAAGAGTCGCTCCGTGCGACCCTCGACGCTGCCGTGGCTCTCGATGTGCTCTCCAAGCAGAACAACCGCTACGCCGCTAGCGAATCGACCCTCGACTGTTTAGGGCGTGAAGATTCACCTGCGTATTTGGGCGAATGGGTGGCGTTACTCCATGCGCTTGCGAGCCCGCTCTTCCAGCTGGGAGATGCCATTCGGACTGGGAGCACGCCCGGAGCACTCTTTGAGGACATGAGCGGCGACAACATTCCGGCCAAGCGCATGACGACGGCCATGGACGCCTATGCCCGTTCCCGGGGGATCGAGGTCGCCGAGCGTCTCGATTTCTCCCAGACGCGGCGCCTTCTCGACCTGGGCTGCGGTCCCGGGACCTACTCCATCGCGATCGTTCAACAGCACCCACACGTGAAGGCTACCCTCCTGGACTTCCCGGGACCTATCGCCGAAGCCCGTCGTTTGGCCGCCGCCCGCAAGATGGAGGATCGCCTCGAGTTTGTTGCTGCCGATGCCATGTCCTACACGCCGGCCGAACCCTTCGACGCGGTTCTCGTCTCGAACACACTCCACATGATCGGGCCTGCAGGATCGCTCGAACTGCTGAAGCGTTGTTACCAGATGCTGACACCGGGTGGCCGGTTGATCGTCCAGGCTCAGTACTTGAACGACGATCGCGTCTCGCCCCGATGGCCCACCCTCTTGAGCCTCATCCAACGTGTCGCGACCCCCCATGGACGCAACCACACCATCGGTGAAACGAAAGAATGGATGGAACAGGCCGGATTCCAGAACGTGAAGTATGTTCGCTTCTCGGTCTGGAACGTGTGTAGCTGCCTCATCGGGGAGCGACCGGTACACTCCTGAGACACGATCATCAGTCTGACCCGGACGGGCTCCACCGCCGCTTCGCGTCGTCTACTACTATGTGACGCTGGCGCCTTCGCAAGTAAGAGACATGGAGACGTTCGTCCGGTACGTGCTGGCGACCTTTCTACGAACCCGGCCCCCCGCAGTGCGGGCAGGCGATCTCGACGTCCACGGTCACCGACCGGGCGTGCGGGTCCCGATCAGCGTGGTGATGCTCTGGGGCGACAGCACCACGCTGAGACCGCCCTCCTGCACTGGAACAGGCATGGTCTTCCAGCGCTCCGTCGCGCTCGTCACGACCGGGGACAGCGGATCCGGCGCTGGGCCCCGGGAGAATCTGAGGCTCACCTGCTTCTGATCAAGAGGGGCATCCACGGGGCAGGGGCTGACCCGCAAGCGATCCGGGGCGCTACCCCTTCTCGAGCAGGGCGTTTCGGTCAATCTTTCCCGTCGACGTCTTGGGGAGCGAGTCGCGAAGCTCGATCATCTCCGGCACCATGTACCTGGGGATCCGAGCCTGACAATGCTCCTGGATCTCCTTCGCGGTCACGGTGGCCCCTTGGCCGCACACGATGAAGGCCTTCAGGCGGTTGGTGACCTCTTCATCGGGGATGCCGACGACCGCCGCTTCCACGATCTTCGGGTGACTGTAGAGCGCGGTCTCCACCTCCCCGAGCTCGATCCGGTACCCCCGGCTCTTGATCATGTGGTCCCCGCGCCCGAGATAAACGTAGTTCCCGTCCTCGTCGAGGGCGACGAGGTCGCCGGTCCGGCACACGATGTCCTCGAAGTGCGGCTGGAATCGGTTGGGTACGAGAACCCGTCGGGTCTTTTCCGGGTCACCCCAGTAGCCCGACATGAGCCCCGGCCCTCTGGCGTACAGCTCGCCCACCGCACCCGGCGTGATGGGCTGCCCTTGCCCGTCGACGGCGAACACCTCGTAGTTGCCGATGGCGGTCCCGATGGGGACGGGCGCGACGCGGTCGGCGGGAAGCTCCCCGACCTCGTAGGCCGTGCAGACATTCGTTTCGGTCGGGCCGTAGAGGTTGAAGAGCCGGGCCCGCGTGCTCTGCCGGAGAGCCCGGAGGTACTTGATCGGAAACACCTCACCCGCGAACAGGATCAGGCGGAGGTCGGGATACGCGTACTTCGAGAAGTTGCCGCGGACGAGCATCAGGGTGAGCGCGGAGGGCACGGAGTACCAGACGGTGATGCGCTGGTCCCGGATGAATTGCGACAGTGTCACCGGGAACGTGGAGAGCCGCTCGGGGACGAGCACCACGGCGCCGCCGGCCTTCACCGTCGTGAAGATGTCGAAGATGGAGAGATCGAAGTGAAGGGGGGCGTGATTGGAGACGACGTCGTCCTCGGAGATCTGGAAGTGCTCGTGGGTCCAGTTGATGAACGTGAACGCCGCGCGGTGGGAGATCATCACCCCTTTGGGGACGCCCGTGGACCCCGAGGTATAGAGGATGTAGCCGAGGTCGGTGTCGACGCCGTCCACCGTCCGCATCAAGGGGGGAACGCCGGTCACCGTCTCCCACGAGACCAGCGGCACGCTGTCCGGCGCCGACCCCTCCAGGCGCGGAGAATCGTCGGCCAGGAACACCGCGTCCAGGGGGTGGCGGGAGAGGTGGGTCAGCGCCTCCGCGACGTCGGGGAGCTTGTGGTCGGACGTGATCAGGTGCCGGATGCCGCAGTCCTGGATGATGTGGGCGAAGCGGCTCAGGGGGGAATTGGGGTCGATCGGGACGTAGACGCCTCCCGCCTTCAGGATCCCGAACACGCTGACGACGGAAAAGATCGACTTCTCCAGATAGATCCCCACCCGATCGCCCTTCCGGAGGCCGCGCTCGCGGAGGGCAGAGGCGAGCTTGGCGGAGGTGGTATCCAGGTCGCGGTAGCTGATTCGAGCCGTTCCGAAGACCGCGGCCGTCCGGTCCGGGTGCCGCTGCGCGGTGTCGCGGAGGAGATGATGGAGCAGGTAGATCACTGTCCTTTCCCCCCGTGGGCCACCCACGCCATCCGGGCGGGGTCGAGCGGAGGCGTCCCCAGACGGCGAGGCTTGAGACTCCCGCCCCTCCACATCTTGAAGAAGGGAGTCGGGAAGACCGTCACTGCCACCACATTGAGCGCAACGCCGGGCTGGCCGGGCTCCGTGAGCACGGAGTCGTTGGCCCGGATCACCTCGACCCCGTTGTGGAATCCGCGGATGACGCTGCCCGCCGCCTCGATCCGGATCGTGTCCCCGGGCGTGGGCGTGGGGCCAGCCGCGGTAGCAAGCACGGGAGCCGCAAACCCGCCGTCGCGCTTGATCTGCCACTGCCCAGACCAGTGGAACCCGTACCGCTGGGCGTCGCGGCTCCGGCGGCGGACGAACACCTGCGCGAAGGACTTGGGGTCGATGCCGGGCGCGATCACGGCCTCGCTGAACTGATCGGCGGCAAATGTGGCGTTCCACGTCGCGATCCCGAGGCCCAGCATCCTCCCGCTCTTGGACAGCACGCCGAGGGCGCGGCCGTCGACGATTCCCAGATCGCCGTTGTGAATCGCCCAGTTGCTTCCGAGCGCTTGCCGCTCGAAGGTGTCGACGGCCGGATCGGGGCCGGCCCGCACCTTGTCTGTCGTGGGGCTCGCGGAGACCGTGCCCAACCCGATGAGGAAGGCAACGGCCACGTGCCTCGATCGGCCACTGAACGACATCACCGGAGCTCCTTCGCTCCCCGCGCTCTCGACGAGGGGGTCCTTCGGGAGACCGGCGTGCGCCACTCGAAGCCCAGCGCAATGGCGATCCGGTTGATGATGTTGAACAACGCGCACACGTTGATGGCATCCTCGATCGCGCCGTCGCGCTCCACATGCAACGCCCGGCGAGTGTAGCCAAAATCCCCGAAGGCCATGTCGAAGGGGACGATGTCGTAGCCCCGCTGGCTCAGGAAGGTGCCCGCCATGCTCCCGGCCGGCCCGCCGCCGATGACGACCACGTCACCCTGCCGAGGTACGTCCCGCAAGGACTCGGCATTGAGAAACGACATCTTCTCGACACGGGGGTTCGCGACGCCCGTCGCGCCGTCACGGAGAACGCCGAAGACGCCGAGCTCGCTCGCCGTGAACAGGACTTGTGACCGCCAGTCTCCCAGGGTCATCTGCATGAGCTGAAATCGCAATTCCCGCTCCGTTCCTTTCATCTATCTCCTCGCGGCGGAGTATGGCTCCGCCGGGCCCTCCTCCCCTGCGGACGCGCGCTCGGTGAGCTTCCACACAGTGCCAAGCCCGGACGGGAATCTTGCCAGGTGCTCGTCGCTGACCGGGAGGTCCCTGCGCACGTAGGCCCGGTAGCTGGCGTCGTCAAACCAGCTGTAGCGGAGGACCCCGACGAGCCGGTACGCACTCGTGAACCGGGAGTCCTTGACCAGGTCGGAGTGCTCCCGGCGAATCCGCGCGTCGGGCAGACCGTACGACGTCAGCATCACCACGCTGGGTTTCCGGCTGAGAAAATAATCGGCCGAGAAGCCATTCCTTGCAATGTGGAGATCCGTCAACGATTTGGGATGGATGTCCATCGTCCGCAGACCGGAGAAGTAGGGGACGATCCCGACGTCGCTCGTCGCCAGCAGTGAGTCGCGCGGCATGGTGTCCCGCAGCCACCGCGCAAGGGGGACGAGGCTCGTCCGGGCGAGGGTTTCCCATCCCTGCGCATAGATCCCGAGCGTGGCCAGCCCCCACACGCTGAGCGCGAGGATGGCGCCGCCCACCGTCAGAGACCGGAAGACGCGACGCGCGTCCCATCTTGGACGGAACCGCGCGACACGCGGGCTCTGGATGTGAACGGCGGGGATCAGCAGCAATCCAACCAGGGGCGCGTAATACCTCATGCCGGGCATCCAGTCAACGAAGTTCGGATACAGCAAGAGATACGCAAGCGAGAGGATGAATGCGGTGCTCGCCGTATGTCGAGCCGCGGCCGGGAACCTGGAAAGGGAAACGCCGGCGGCGGCGATCAGCGTGAGAGCAAGGTAGTAGTAGCCGAATGGTGCGTAAGCCGAACCCTGTCTCTTGAAGTACACGTCCCTGTTTATGACCCACGCGTCCGTCACCGCGCCGCCGGCACCGCCCTTTGAGAGGAGCGGCGTGGGAAGGGCTTCGCCGAAGTAGTAGACTCGCCAGGCATTGTAAATGAGCATCGCACCGAGAAAGACAAGCGAGGCGATCACGAGATACGTCATGCCAGAGCGGGGGTGCCGAGCCTCGCCCGAGCCCCTCCGGGAGACGATGAACACGTACAGCGCAATGATGGGGAACGCTATGAACCCTTCCGGTCTCGAGAGAGCGAGCAGGATGCACGCGGCGGACACGGATAGGTACGCAAGGAGGGTCCGGGTGCTGAAAAGGTGATGGACGGCCAGCATCGTGGTCAGAAGGAGGAGGCCGAAGAGCGGGGTCTCCATCCCGGAGATGGCGTACAGGGCGAACGGCCCTGAAGTCGAGAGAATGAGGAGTGGCAGGAGCGCTCCAAGCGGAGAAAGGCCCCCGCGCCGGTAGATGAGCCAGAGGACAGCCACGCTGGCGGCTCCGATGAGGATGCCGAGGCGCGGGGCTGCATAGGGCAGCGGCAGACCGGCGGCGTGGAGAAGAGCGCAGACGAGGATCCAGAGGAAATTGCTGTACGCCTCGACGGGACGCTCGCCGGGATTGAACGCAAGCCCTTGGCCGGTGGCCAGATTCTCCGCATACCGGTAGCCGATGAATGCGTCATCGGGAGAATAAGGGGCGAGGGCGCGAGCCGACAGGACGAATCCGCCGACGGCAGCGACGAGAACGAGGTACCAAAGCCACGCCGCTCTTCCGTTGCGTGCAGGCCGCTCGGGCGGGCGCGCATTGGCCCAGGCGCGCCCCGTGACGTCCGCGGCCGCGGGCACCGGTGGGCCCACGCTCTATAGCCCCATGGAACGCGCAATGACCTGTCGCTGGATCTCGGAAGTGCCGGAGTAGATCCTCCCAGCCACCGCATCCCTCACGTCGCGCTCGAGCTCGAATTCCGTCGTGTACCCGTACCCGCCGTGAACCTGCACCGCATCCAGAGAGGACTGGAGGAAGCATTCGCTGAGATAGAGCTTGGCCATGGCGGTCTCCTCGCCGGCTTCCTCGCCCTGGCTTCGCAGCCACCCGGCCTTGTAGAGCAGCAGCCGGGCGGTCTCCAGCCTCACCTTCATGTCGACGATTCGATTCGCGACGGACTGGAACGCTCCGATCGGCCTGCCGAACTGGCGGCGGCGTTTCGCGTACTCGGTGCACGCCTCGAGCTGTCGTTCCATGGTGCCGACCGCACTCGCCAGGATGCCGCTCCTCTCACAGGCCATCGAATGCTTGAAGATGGTCGCTCCGTTCCCCTCCGCCCCCAATCGGTTCTCGGCGCGCACCTCGCAGTCCGACAAGACGACCTCCGCGAACGGCGAGGTGCGGAGGCCCATCTTCTGAATGGGCTGGCCCACGGAGAGGCCGGGGGTACCCCGCTCCACGAGGAAGGCCGTGATTCCCATGAACCCCCGGGCCTTGCTGACCGTCCCGAAGATCACGAAGAGATCGGCGACCGGGGCATTGGTAACGAAAATCTTCGAGCCGTGGAGAACGTACGTGTCTCCGCGCCGCTCGGCCGTGGTGGACAGGCCGAAGGCGTCCGATCCCGAATCAGGCTCCGTCATGCCATGCGCTCCGATCCACTCTCCGCTGATCAGCCTGGGTAGATACGTCCGCTTCTGGGACTCGGAGCCGAATCTGAGAATGGGGACCTGGACACTCCACATCTGGGCGTTGACCCCGAAGATGAGCCCGTTGTCTCGGCACCCGTAGCCCAGTCCCTCCATCGCCAACATGGTCGTCAGAACATCGACACCGCTGCCGCCGAAGTCCTTGGGCATTGGCAACCCGTGAATCCCGAACTGCGCACATTTCCTCCAATTCTCGGAGGGGAAGCTGCCGGCGTGGTCGCCCTGCGTGACATCGCCACCCAGCTGCTGCCGGGCGAACTCTACCACGGACCGCCGCAAGGCGGTCTGTTCCTCACTCCACGAGAAGTCCATGCCGTACCTCGTTTCGGCTGGGGGCCGCGCTCACATCGCTTACAGGGTCAACGCCCGTCTCACGAACGGCAACCCGAGCACGGCGAGCAGCCAGTGTCCGAAAAAGGAGTACAGCAGCCCCACCGCGAGCGCCTGGCTGGAGCTGGCGAACGGCGCGAACAGCGTGACCAGCGCCAGGTCCCGGGTGCCCATGCCGGCAAAGGTGATGGGCAGCAACCCGGCGAAGATCGCGATCGGAAGGGCAGCCGTCGTGAACCCGAAGGGAACCGCCGCCCCCACCCCGCCAAAGAGGAGGGCGGTCTGGACGATCGAGGCGAACCAGTTCGCGCCCGTGAGCAAAAGGATGAGCGCGAACGCGACGGGGCGATGATGGAGCGCGCGGAGCGAACTCAGGACCGTGCGAAGCTTCGTCTGGAGCCGCTCTCCGATGGGAAGAGCAGCGTGGAATCGGCTGAGGACCAGCAGAATGCACACCGCCGACACGACCAGCGCCGCGATGGCGACGATGGACGACTCGCCGAGGGCCACGCCGCCGACCAGCGCGAAGACGGCCAGGACGAGGACGTCGAGCACCCGCTCCGTCAGGACACTGCCGACGACGAGTGCCATGTCGAGGTCGCGCCGCAGGCTGACGGCCTTGAGCAGGTCCCCGATCTTCGACGGCGAGATGGCGGTGAGGGGCCAGATCCCGAGGATGATGAGCAGACATCTCCGCAACGGCACGGCGTGTCCGCTGCTGCGCAGAATGAGATGCCAGCGGGTGGCGGACATCACCGGAAAGGAGACAGTCAGGAGGGCGGCGAGGATCCACACCCCCCCGGACATCCGCCCCAGCGCGAGGAGGGTCTGGCGGAGGTCGATCCGACGGAAGAGCAGGTAGAAGACGGTGACGGTGACAGCGACCAGCAGGAAGCCGCGGAGACGGGACGCACGGCGCCCCCAGCCAGTCAGCGTCATGAACGAGGCCGTTGGCTCGGCGCCGGCTCGCGCTTGGGAACGGTTCATGGCCCGAGCACCGTGCGTCCTGTGTTGGCGGCCCGCGGGAGGCGGGCCTCGATGGTGATGGTGCGTTGCCGGTTCAACTGTTCCAGAGCGCCCGGGGCCAGCGGCGTTCCGCCCGAGGCCAAATCCTGGGCCTGAAAGTAACGACTCTGCGGCACGTAGCGGACGGAGAAATCGTCACCGGTGGACAGCGCTGTGAAGCGGACCGGCCCTTCGATGTGAAGCTCGTCGACGAGCGTCAGGCCCTCGCCGTCCAGCTTCAAGCGGCGCCGGAAGCGCACGGGCACCGTCTGTTGACGTAGAATCAGGACCTTGCGGATCTTGGCCTTGAGCAGGTGCGAGAAGCGAGGGCTCCAGCCCAGTGCCACGAGCACAGTCCGGAACACGAGGTTCTTGACCGGCGTGAACAGCTTGGTGGCCGCGATGACGTGCAGGTGGCCCGTGACCTCCCAGCCCGCCTCGTCGACCTTGCACTCGTAGTCCGGACCGATCCACTGCGAGGACACGACGCGGCCGTCCTCGGTCCGGCCGATCAGTCCGGCGTCGTTCAGCAACAGCCCGGCGGGCTCCTGCGTGAAGACCTTGACCACGCCCCCTTTTGCAAGGTTGGCGATCACGTACCGGTTGGATTGCGAGGCCGCGAAGATGCGAGCTCCGGGGACGTAGCGCGTGAAGGCGTCCTGCTCGCAGGGCAGCGGGGGTAGCGTCGCGGCCCGAGGCGCGCAGTCCAGATACGCCTCCAAGTACTCTGGGATCCGGTAACACACGTAGCGATCGGACATGATCTCCGGCGGCACCAATTTACCCCCGGCAAGCCCCTGCAGCATCTTCTCGGCGACAGCGGCGGCCAGCGGAAGTTCGCGGCCCAGAACCTCGAACCCGTGGGGGTAGAAGTGCTGGGTGTTGCGGCTGCCCAGACTGCCAGCATACGATCCGTCGGGGTAGACGAAGTACGAGCAGAACTCGACGGACTGTCTCAGCACCTGGAGGATCCTGGGATCGGGGTTCGTTCGATAGACCTTGGCCAGGAAGGAGACCGTCGCCGACAGGTAGCCCGGGTCCACCCCGTCGTACTCTCGCGACCAGCCCTCCTCGGCATGGTGGTAACGGAGGAACCCTTTCCACAGGCGCTCGCAGCCCGTCTTGAGCTCGGGTTCGCCCAGAAGCTCATAGGCCTTCCACACGGCCAGGTAGGCCATGGCGTGGTGGTTGGCCAGGTGGTCTTCTTCCGACTCCCCGGCCGCGATGAAGCGGGCGGCGCGTCCCACGGCGGCGATCACTCGCTCGGCAACGTCCCCGGGTGTCTCCTCCCTGAGCAGGCGAAAGGCTTCGACGCACGCGAAGGTCGTGAACGCCGTCGGCCCCACCCATCCGCGCTCGTAGGGGTAGAACTCGTCGAAAGACCCGTCGGAGTGCTGGATACGGGCCCAGAAGTCGAGGGCGGCGATGGCCCAATCCCGCACCTTGGGCTCGCCCTTGTAGATGTTCCCGGGGAAGTCGTGGCGGTAGACCAGCGCCAGGGCCTGCACGCCGAACTGGCGCACGGCATCGGGGAAGTCCGACGTCTTCTCCAGCCAGTAGTCCCGATGGAAGCACCCATACGTCGGCGAGAACGGGTTGCGGTCCTGATTGCCAAGAAGCCGCGGGAGCTGGGCGAGGGCTTTCTGGGCGTAGACGTCACGCAGGCGAGACACGGACTCTATTCCTCGGGCCGGTAATAGTTGGGCAGGCGGCGATTGACGAGCTCGGCCAGAAGGCCGATCACGGCCACTTGTATTCCGGCCATGATGATCACGACGGTGCTGACGTCCGCGAGGTGCCCCAGCACCTTCAGGCTGAAGACCCCCCAGCCGATTCCGAGTAGCACCAAAAGGGCGCTGACGGGCAGGAATATCTTGAGCGGAGCGAAGTAGAGCGCAATCCGCAGGATGAGCTGGACGAAGTTCAGCGTGTCGCGGATGGGGCGGATCTTCGAGCGCCCCACACGCTGGTAGTAGCTGACAGGGAGATAGCCGACCAGATACCCATTGCTCAGCATCGCCAAGGTGAGGGTGGTCGTGAACGAGAAGCCGTCTGGGAGCAGGCTGACGAAGACCAGCGCCACCTGACGGCGAAAGACCCGAAGTCCGGAGTTCACGTCCGGGATGGCCGCTCCGGCCACGAGGGTTGCAAGCCAGCCGATGATCCACTTCGCGGGCCGCCGCACCCAGGGGATAGCCACGTCCGTGCCCGTCCGAGCTCCGACCACCATGTCGGACTCGTCGCGGTTCAACTGATCCAGGAGATCCGGAAGGCGTTCGCTCGGGTACGTCCCGTCCGCATCGGTGATGCAGACGAGCGCCTGGCGGGCGTGGCGTAGCCCGGTCTTGAGCGCGGCGCCATAACCCCGGTTCGTGCCGTGGCGGAGCACTCGCACGCCGGCGGCCTCCGCCGCGGCGACCGTGCCGTCGCCCGATCCGTCATCAACGACCACGATCTCGAACTCCCGGCCGGACCGGGTCATCGCCTCCTTGACATCCCGGAGCACAGTCCCGATCGCCTTTTCTTCGTTGTAGGTCGGGATCACGATGCTGACCGGCGCGCGCCGGGCGGGGGTCGCCGTACCCGGAGAGGCCTCCGCCTCGTGGCCGCTTGCCTCGCGCGGAAGCGCTTCTGCGCACATCGAACGTGCCTCGCTCGTGACTACGACGCCCTTGCCGGCCGAATGGCGAGCGACCCGGACCCGACGCTCACGATCAGTGCCCGCCGCCCCCGAGCCTAACATCGCCTCGAGAGCGAACGGCAAGAAGTTTCTCGTGGTCCACGGAGACACGACGGCGCCCCAATCCGAACATTGCCACTCGCGCCCGGTTCATTCCTCTGACCTTTCCGGAGATACGGGACTCGAGCCCAAGGAGGGATGAATCTCGCGTCCGCCCAAACCAATATCAGTCTGTTTCGGCGGACTTGACCTCAGCTTGCCTTGGACAGACCAGCCGATGAGCGCATTACTCGCCTCGCCTGCATGCCCGAAGGAAGAATTCCCATGCGTGGTGCTCAAGCCGACGTGTCCGTGCCGACGAACTCCTGGCGCTGGCTTCTCGAGCTGTGATCCAGTCCACGATACGGAACGAGTCTCATGGATGACGCCCTTTTCGCGCAGATAATCCCGGATACCTTTGGCGGTGGTGATGTGCCCGCTCGCGTTCCAGTGGCCCCTGTACTTGAACTGGACACCCCTTCCGATTTCCTCCAGGAAGCGCGGCCGGAGAAAAAGACACGCAACACCCCGCTGTTGACAATACCCGAACAACGGCTGTTCGTTCGAGGTCAGGTTTGTGTTGGCGTCCCGGATCTCCTCCATGACGGGCAGATAGACAAGAACGGGAACGGCACCCACCCCGCGCGCCGTGGCAACGATTTCGTCGAAAATTGCCCACGTCACCTCTTCCGACAGTTCTTGATTCAGCCCGAACCTCCACCAGATCTTCTCGCGCAAGATCACCAGTAGATCGAGAGACTTCGACCGATAGGGCTCTTGCTCGAGAATCGCTTTGGCCGTGGGCACCGGGAGATTGGTCAGACGCAACCCACCCGGGCGCAATGCGAACTTGGGCTTCGCGAAGTCTTTGAAGGACAATAGATTGCGTTGCATATCCCACCAGACGAACCCCAGGATCACAACGTCCGGACGGTATTTGATTCCTTCTTCTTTCAAGTACAACAGCATCTGGTCGTGGCCGTAAGCATGAACGCCCAGGTTCAACACTTCCGTGTCCGGCAGCAGGGTTTCGAGAGCATGCGGATACGCTTCGTCATCGGAGACTTCTTCGCCAAACGTGATCGAGTCGCCGAGCACGAGAATCCTCTGCTTCCCGGGTTGGCGACGGTATTCGTACTCTCTCTTCCCCCGGAGCCCTGCCGAGTTGGAGTTCAGGATCTTCCCATCGAAGACCGCCATGTCCCGTATGCTGGGCTTCAAGGCCCACCCCCGCGTCGGATGGTAGACGTCGAACTCGTAGGCGAAAGTTTTGGGGGTGCCCTGTCGCCTGACCCAATCAATCCGAAAGGACGAATCGTCCCGGTCTCTGACGCGGCGGTAGAGCGGACCCACGGAAAGAATGATCCGCGACGAAGCCTCGAAGAACACGAGGAGGTAGACCAGATAGATGAGGGCCCCCGCGATCCACCGTCCCCGTCCTTGCTTCTTCGCTCGGATCACCGGAGTCGTACCGTGAACACCGTGCCCCGAGGCTGCTCCAGGATCCGCGTCATTTCCCTCCCGACCGCGGCATCACGTCCCGGAGGAACCGCAAGCCCTCGGGCTCCACCGGTCCGGCCCGAACGCACCGGAGAAACTCGGGATCCGTCCAGTCCCAGAACCGCTGCCGGTCTACGTAGGCGCTCACCGGCGTATCGATCCAGTGGCACGGGTAGAAGAAGGCCCCGACCACCTGCGTGAAGAGGGAGAACGCCACGAGGGCAGCGAAGAGAACCGTGGTCCATCGCCGCGCGACGATCGACGTCCACACGACGGCCAGGAACAGGCTCAGGCCGGGGAGCAGGTCTACGAGGTGGCGATAGCTGTACGAGAAGGCTCCGGGCCAGTTCCGCCAGCTCGAGTAGAACAGGATCGTGAGCACGGTCGCCACCGCGGTGGCCAGCAGCAGCGGATCACGGCGGGACCGGACGGCGGAGACCACCCCCGCGGCCGCGAACAGGAGAACCGGGGAATAGACGAAGAGCCCTCGGCTGGGACTCACCAGGAGGCCCAGAAACCCTTCCCAGCGCGGATACGTGAAGAGCTCCCCGGCGCCGAGCGCATCGTACCCGCCCACCACATTCCCGAAGTAGTAGAGGTTGTAGCTGACGAGGAGCGAGCCCACCACCACCGGGGCGACGAGAAAGCGCGCCACCTGCTCGCGGTGCTGCCACAGGACGTACGCGAACAGGACGCCGGCAAAGATGACGGTGTGCGGGCGACAGGCCACGCTCAGCGCCAGGGGGATGCCGGCGTACGCGGCATTCCGCGGGTCGTCCCGTGCCTTCACCAGGAAGTAGAGCGCCAGCGCCAGGAGCGGCTGGCTCATGGCGGTCTGCCAGAGCCCCTGACTGCTGACCGACCACGAGCTCGTGCCGAACGCGTAGACCAACGCGATCGTGAGCGCTCCCGCCCGGCTCGCCCGGCGCAGCACGGCCAGGTACACGATGGCCACGGAGAAGGCCACGGCGGCGGAGGCACTCACCTTCGACAGCAACGTCGCGACGATCTCCGTGCGCGAGAACCCCATCGTGGACGGGGGACCATCCGTCATCCCGAGCAGGACGGGAATCACGTAGACCGGCACCGAGAGCACCGCGGGCATCACCGGATAGTTTGACATGTAGTGCCCGCGAGCCTTCCGAACATAGTACGCGGCCTTCTGGGGATCCGCCTGCATCCACTCCGGATACTTGTGAAGGAACGGGAACTCGTCGAGGTCGAGGTTGAACTCGCGGATGATGCTGATCGGGAGAAAGCGGTTCGGGTAGGTGTCCAGGCTGCTGACGGAGCGCAGATTGGCGTTGTAGACCACGAAGGCGAGGAGAAAGAGCCGCACCGCCGTGCTCCGCCACGGCCGTGACAGGCGCGCCGCTATCGCTCCAAGCGTCACGATTGCCGGTGCCTCCACACCGAGATCTCGCCGTCACCAACGGTGCCGCGAAACGTGCGAACCGGGGCCCAATCTCTCGCCATCCGGGCGTAGAGGCCCGGGTGATTGAGACGGAGCGCCCGTGGGAACGTGGTCACCAGGAACACGCGCGTCGTGTCGCGAGACGACAGGGTCGTCTCGAAGGCCTCCACGGATCGGACGAAGAAGTAATCCTGGCCCTCCTTGAGGCCGAACCGCCGGCCATAGTACCGGTAGCCCTTCTCGGCGAGGTAGACCACCATGACGATGTCGCCGGGGTGCCGCTGACCTTCGAGGTACTCGATGGAGGCGCGATACGCCTGCTTCGGCACCGAATAGTAACCGCGCAGCGAGGCCGCCGACACCGCGGCCGCGACGAGCACCAGCGTCCACGCCAGCCCGGATGCGAGCGCAGTCGGGCGCCGGGGAAGGATGCGGGCCACGGCCTGGGCGCCGCTCCAGAGGCCCTGGACGGCTGAGACGACCGTGAGCGGGAGAGCGAGGAGAAAGAAGCGCGGGGAGAACGTCAAGCCCCTCGCCATCAGAAAGAGCGCGGTCAGGATCCCGGGCAGGGCGAGCGCCGCCGCGAGCGCCCACTGGCGGCGGAGCAACTCGAGAAAGCCGGCGGCCCCGACGATGAGGAAGGGCGCCACCCCCAGGATGAGCCCCGTTCCGAAGCCTGCGGAGACGCCGCGCACGAGCTCCCGCAGGAATTCCCCGGACAGCGCCGCGTACCCGGTGGCCTGGCTCGTGTACACCACGCCCACGATGACATAGGCCTGCGGCAGGATCGTCGCGTAGAGCTGAAACGCCAGGAAGGCGCTCACCCCGAACACTACCAGGAGGCGTCTCATCAGGGGCGTCACGGGCGCGCTGCTTCGTCGGAGCGTGAGCACGGCGCCCGCTCCCACAAGGACGTGGGAGGCGAAGACGAAGGCCGCGTTGAGGAGCGAGGCGAAGTTCAGGAACGTGGCCGCCACGTAGAGCGCCCAGGTCCGCGCCCGATCCTCCTGGAGACCCTTGACGAGTAGCCCCGACGAGACCAGGGAAAAGAACAGGTAGGCCGTGTAGCCCCGCGCGTTCTGCGAGAAGAACACGTGATGATACGACACCGCCAGCAGGAGAGCGGCACCGAGGCTTGCCTCGCGCGACAGGGCGAGCCGGGCGACCCAGTACAGGGCCGGAATCGTGGCGGTACCGAAGAGCATGGCCGGGAGCCGGACCGCCCATTCCGTTTCGCCGAACGTGGCGACGGCGAGCTTCCCGAGTAGCGTATTCAGCAGGTGGTTGTTGGTGCTGAAGTAGGTCCCGATCACTTGCAACGCCGACAGCGAACCGTAGTCGAGGATGGGGGTGATCTCGTCGAGCCAGAGATCCGCGTCCAGGCGGATGAGACGCAGGGACAGGGCCAGGAGGGTGATGGCCGCGAGGGTCCACAGCTCTGTGGACCTCGCCGCCGCAGCGTCCTCTGGCGGTGAGGGGGGGGCGAGACGCTCCCTCTGCTCGAGACGCGTGAAGGACCACCGCCTGAGTCCGAGCCACAGGAGCGCCAGCCCCTCGAGGACGAACGATAGCTGCAAGAGGGTGACGCCTTTGATCGGAGGCGGCGGCAGGCCCGACTGCCTCGGCAGAGCATCGTACCAGTCGCGCGGCAGGAAGATGCCGGCCAGGATCAGACCGAAGCCCAGCACGCCAAGAGCGGCGCGGCGGGTCACGGCCGGGGGGTCTTCGGCTGCGGGGCCCAGACGTCACGGGCCGCGGTGACGCGCGGGAGGGGTCGGGGCCGATCCCGGCGGAGAACGTTGACCATCAAGCACCACACGAAGCGAGGCCACTCCTTCCAGATGTTGATGTGGCTCTTGCCGAACTGCCGTGTGTACTCGTGACTCGGGACGTTCATGACGCGGTAGCCATGCCGGAGCATCTTCATCACCATCTCCTGCTCGATCGTATGGCGGTTCTGGCAGAGGCCGACTGACAGGGCGGTTTCCCGGTGGACGGCACGAAAGCCGTTGAGGGTGTCCGTGAGGCGCGTGCCCCACCGCTTGTTGATGGCGATGTTCATGGAGATGTTGCCGATGCTACGGATCAGCTGACCAACGTTGATGGAGAGTTCGTCGCTGCCGCCGGAGAAGCGGCTCCCGACGCACAGATCGGTCTCGTCCCTGACAACCGGAAGCGCCAGCCTGGGAATGTCGGCCGGATCGTGAGACCCATCGGCGTCCATGAAGACGACGACGTCGGCGTCCACGAGCTGGAGGCTCTGACGGATGGCGGCGCCTTTCCCCTTGCCATCGTCGGTGTGGACGACGGCGCCCGCGCGGCGGGCGACGGAGGGCGTCTTGTCGGTGGAGTGGCCGTCCATCACGACCACTTGGTGAACGCGCCGGGCGGCACCCTCGACCGCGGGGCCGATGCTGTTCTCCTCGTTCTTGGCGAGGATGACCGCGAGGACACGACGATTGCCGTACTGGCCGACGTCGAAGGGCGACGGAGTGGTGTCCATGGGCTACCTCCGCGGGGAGTCGAGGGTGTCGAGGATGGCCGCGGCGGTATCCGGATTCATGCGCCGAGCGCCCCCGAGCGTGTCCCACCGGCTGGGCGGAGACTCATGCCCGGCGCAGGACCTCCAGTTGATGTCGAGAGAGCGGCCTGAGGGCGCCCAGCACAAGCGCGTACGTGACCGCGCCGCCGAGGAACGGGACGAGCGGCCGAGTCCCCTCTCCCCCGAGGAGATACATGCCGAGCGCCATCACCACAGCGGCAATGGAAGGCTTCAGCAAGGGGGCGATGAGCGGGATGCGCGCCGCCGAGCGCGATACGGCAGCATGAGCCAGCAGCAGAAACAGCCCTTCCGACACGAGGGTGGCGCTCGCTGCGCCCACCATCCCGAAGCGCGGGATCAGGGCGAGATTGAGCGCGACGTTGGCCCCCGCGGCGTAGCTCGCCGCCTTCAGGTACTGCTGCTGGCGGTGGAACGCGACGAGGAAAACCTTGTAGTTCGTCCGCATGATCATGATGGCAGCCGACCAGAGAAGGAGCCGAAACGCGGTCGTCGCGGTCACGTACTCCGGCCCATAGACGAGGGTCAGGATCGGCGAGGCCAGCATGGAGCCGCCAACCGCGATGGGGATGGCGGCCATTGCCGACAGCCTCACCGAGCTGCGGACCAGCTCGGCGGCGTCACGAATCCCCTGGTCGTAGTACCGCGCCAGGGTGGGGAAGATGCTCACGTGATAGAGCGAGACCAGGGTGAGGATGAAGAGGGGGATGCGATACGCGGCACTGTACAAGCCGACCGAGGCGCTGCTCGACAGCAAGCCGAGCATCACGATGTCGGCGAAGTAGTTGACCGCCATGAGCGCCGAGAAGGCCGAGATGGGGAGGGACTGCCTGCAGATGCTCTTCCAGGCGGAGACATCGCCCGTCCACCGGATCGTCCCGACGGATCGCGTCAACAGCGCAAAGAATACGCCCACCGCAATGGCCTCGGCGACGACCTGGACGGCAGGCACACGCGCGAGGTGGCTGTCGGCGGTCACGAAGAGGAAGACCCCAACAACGTACGTCACTTGCTGGAGGACTCCTTGAAGCGCGCTGAGGTGGAACCTTTGCTGGCCCAGGAAGACCCATCTCGGCGAGAACGCGGCCGTGAAGAGGGTAAGGCCGTAGCCGAGGAGGACGTACTTGACCTGCAGCGGTTGGGGTACGGCGTAGACGAGGAGGCCGAGGGCGCCGTACATCGCCAGCGAAAGGACGAGCTTGAGGGTGAGGAGGTCGTGGGTGCAGCGCGAGAGCAGGGAGGGGTCTCGTGCGATCTCCCGCGCCCCGAACGTGTTCAGCCCCTCGTGGAGGATGTTCAAGAAGGCGACAACCGACGCTGCGAACGCGATGACCCCGAAGCCGCCGGGTCCCAGCACCCGCGCCAGATAGGCCAGGGCCAGGAACGAGAGGGCGTTGATGAGGATCTCCCCCACCGAGAGCGACAACACCCTTCCGGCGATGGTGCCGAAAAACGGCGTCGAGGAGGTGGGGCCCTCGTGGACAGGGTGCTCGGGCGGCCGGGGATCGGAAGGCGTCTGGCCCCCGTCCGGCTGCGTTTGACCAGGGGCTGCAGGGCGACTCACGGGTGCTCGAAGCTGCGGGTTCATCCCTTGCTCGCCTTCACCATGAAGCCGCCGCCAAGCCGCCTCAGTCTGCCACGGCCGAAGGGCTCGAGCTTCTCGCTGACTCGGGCGCTCAAGCGAGGGAAGAGATGCTCGAGTGGGGAGAGGAACAGGTTGAAGTAGCAGTACACGACGTCCTCCACCTTACAACCGCCGTGCTTGAGCATCTCCGACACCTGCTCCTCCGTGTACATGTGCTGCTTGATATGGGGCTTCCGGGGTCGGGTGGCGAGCCGGTAGTACAGCCGCCTGACGGGAGACGTGGCGGGGTAGAAGACGAAATCCCGCCAAAGCCGGAAAGGACTATACCGGTTGGGGAAGCCGATGATCAGCGTGCCCCCCGGCTTGAGGACCCTCGCCATTTCCGAGACCGCGAGTTGGTCGTCGTCCACGAATTCGATAACGCCCGCACAAATGACCACGTCGAAGACCTCCGATGAAAAGCTCAAACGCTCGGCGGTGCCGAGGGCGAAGTGAACCGACCGATGCGAGCCGTGACTCTTCCGGCCGTGGCGCAGCATCTCGGGGGATGCATCGACGCCCCAGAAGGTGCAGTTCTGGGCGATCAGTTCCGGCGCCATGATTCCGGGGCCGCACCCGACGTCCAGGACCCGGCCCCCGGGGGTGTCGAACAGTTCGAGGATCCGGGCCTTCCGGACGCGAAAGGCATATCCCAGCCAGGATTCATCTCCGTACCAGGCCGAATAGGCCTCCGCGGTCCGATCGAAGTACGCCGTGACAGCGCGTGCCTGGGCGAAGGTCCGCTTCTTCACGGCCGGCTCGCCCTCGGCGCGCTGCCGGGCGCTCGAAGAGGGGACACGGGGTCCGAGCGGCGAGGTCGGTCGCGTCATGTCAACACCGGTGGTCGGTGCGGGCGCGCTTGAGGATGTACCAGATGCGACACTGGAGCCGGGCCACCTTCGTCGTAAGCGGGAATGACCACCGAGAGGAGCCGCATGTCAGGTCCTCGCGTCGGCTGACAGGGCAATGGGAGCGCCGTCAGGGGCGCTGGAATAGACGGCGTGGGCGATCTCGACGGCCCGGAGGCCGTCCCGGCCAAGCGCGATCTCCGTCTTCTCACCGGCTATGGCTCGGGAGAAGGCCTTCAGCTCCAGCACGAAGCTTTGGCAAGCCGTCCAGTGAGGGGAGCGGAGCCGCTCGATCACCTGGAACACGGGGAAGATGTGCACGCGGCGACGTCGCGCGCCGCCCGGGCGATCAACCCAGACGGCCTGCGTGAGCATGGGCGGGTAGGAGGCGCGGACGCAGCCGCGCGTTCCGTAGATCTCGATCGCCCACCGGTACCCCCGCCACTCGGTCCAGCTCGCGTGCAGGGAGGCCACCTTGCCCACCGGGCTCTTGAGGAGAGCAAAGGCATTGTCCTCGCAGCCCGCGAATCCCCAGACATTCCCCGTGGTGAAGCCCTTGACCTCGCTTACCTCTCCGAGAAAGTACCGCGTCAGGTCGATGGTGTGGATGCCGTTGTCCACGAGGGCGCCGCCTCCCATCACGTCCACGTCGTGCACCCAGGGATGCGTGAACTCGCTTCCGCCGGGATGCCCGGTATAGCTTCGGATGTGGTCGAGGTCGCCGATGAGTCCGGAGTCGAGGATCTCCCGCGCCTTGACGATGGCCGGGTAGAAGCGGTAGTTGAACCCGGTGGCCAGCAACCGGCCCGACCGTTCCGCCGCCTCCAGGATTAGCCGGCACTCCGCCGGGGAGCGCGCCAGGGGCTTCTCGCAGAGCACGTGCTTGCCCCTCTCGAGCGCCTCGATGCACATCGGGGCGTGGAGGGGCGGTGGCGTCGAGACGATGACGGCGTCCAGATCGTCGCGCCGGACCAAGCCCCTCCAGTCGGGTTCCACCGCCGCCCGGAAGCGGTCCGCCACAGTGCGCGCGCGCGCGGCATCGGCGTCGGCCACCGCGACCAGCCGGAATCCCGGGAGCTTGGCGATGGCCGACGCCCGCATAGCTCCGATGATGCCGCACCCGATCAGCCCGAGCCTCATGGACCGCCTACTTGACCCGCAGGGATGCGCCGCCGTCGCCGAACGCATAGCCGAAGAACTCGCCCACCGACCAGGCGACCGCGAAGAGCACCAGCAGCGGGGAAGTCTTGATCACCTCGCGGACGAACCGTCGCTTCCCGATGAAGTATCGGGCATACCGCCAGAGGAACAGCGGCGGGAGGAGCAAGGAGATCGCCACCCAGAAGGCCCGCGTCCCGAGCGGGGCTGTCGCGACCCGGGTCGCGGCGAAGGAGCGCCCGAAGTAGTAGCGCTGGGTGAGGAAGTCCCAGAAGCCGAACACCTTGGCATGGTAGACGACAATGCCGGGGTCGATCCAGAGGTCCATGCCGCGTGAGAGGAGTCGCCCGTGAAGGACGTTCTCCCAGGCGCGCAGCTCGTCCAGGAGGTCGCCGCAGGCCGTCTCGAGGACCTCGCGCTTGTACGAGACGTTGGGACCCGGCAGGTCGGTGACGGACCCGGCCGGGAAGGGCAGCATGAACTTGCCGTACTCGCAGATGTAGGCGGCCCAGTCCACCAGGCGCTCGCGGCTGCCGTTCTCGACGGCCCCGCCGATGGCCGGCGCCGGGCTCGACTCGTGCGCCCGGAGAATCTGGCCGTACCAGTCCTCGTCGAAGACGCAGTGGTCCTCGGTGGTCGCTACGATAGGTGCCTTGGCCTCGCGGATCCCGATGCTCCGCAGCTCCGGGATCGGCTTGGGCGTCGAGCCGGGAATCAACCGGACCCAGGGGAACTCCTCCGCCACCCGCGCCGCGGTGTCGTCGCCGGAGCCCTCGACGACGATCACCTCGCCGCGCCCCCCGTCGCGCTGCTTCGCCAGCGAGCGGAGGCACTGCGCGATGTAACGGTAGCCATTGACCGACGCGATGACGACTGACAGGGCGGGCGTGTCACGATCGCGGGGCTTCATCGGCGCCCCGTCACGCGTGACCCAGACGCTTGCGTTCCCGCCGACCCGCCGCCCAGTTGTAAACGCGGCCCACCACGTACCCCACGAGATACCCACCGACGAAAGCGTAGGCGAATCCGATGAGGCTTCCCACGAAGCTGACGCGGTAGCCAATGAGAAACTGACCCAGCAGCGCCAGGTGCGGGCCGACCACGGGGCCCCCCTTGAGGACGAGCCAGTTGGTGGCGATGAAGACGCCCAGGCCCGCCACCAGACCGGTGACGATGCCCTGGACCGTCGCGTTCAGGCGCATCGCCCGGGTAAGCACCATCCGCTCGAGCGTCCGCTTCTCGTCCGCCATACGCTGTGGCTCCTAGCCTGCTCTATTCACAAATGTGTGTTCCGCGTCCTATGCACCCCCTCACCCTGTCCCTCTCCCCCTCCGGGGGCGAGGGGATCGAAACGGCTCCCTCTCCCTCGGAGAGGGAGAAGGTCGGGGTGAGGGTG